>Ga0209542_10000252_pt1 | contig 132842 bp, 138 predicted proteins | sample RifCSPhighO2_01_FD_184028 | JGI IMG/M metagenome (GOLD analysis project Ga0209542, IMG submission 184028) | Soil microbial communities from Rifle, Colorado - Rifle CSP2_plank highO2_0.1 (SPAdes) (version 2) | ecosystem: Environmental > Terrestrial > Deep subsurface > Rock core/Sediment ... | reverse complement strand
TTGTGTAACAATAGATTTGATTTTGGCATATATTGCTGGGATCATCTTTTAACAAATGACGTCTTACTGACGCCATTTGTATTTTATCAAGTTTAGTTATTAAAAGGGAGTTTCGTAATTCACAGCTAGCTGGGCTCGTAGTTCAGTGGTAGAACGCGCCGTTCACATCGGCGAGGCCAGAGGTTCAATCCCTCTCGAGCCCACCAAAATAAAAAACGCGACTGGAGTCGCGTTTAATCGTAAGGTAGTAACGAAGAATTATCTTGGTGTTCTTCTATCCAGCCAGGGAGGTCATCAATTGAGTTTAAAATGTTTGATAACTGAAGAGGTAGTTTTTGGGCATGTTTGAGAAGGTATGGTCCAGTTTGGACAAGAAGAGTTTCGATTTCAACCGCTTGGCCAGCATCTACGTCGGCTGGAGTGTCTCCGACGAATAAACACTCTCTTTTTTCAATTCCGAATTTGTCCCTTAGCTCTTCAAATGTATACCAGAAAACTCTAGGATCAGGTTTGCGGTAGGGCGTATCAAATTTAGTTGATATGACTGAAAAATAACGTGTGAGGTCAATTCTTTCAAACATGTCCAGGAGGTGTTCTCTGTGACGTGAAGTTAAAATTGTTGCTTGGATTTTGTTGCGAACTAGCCAAGCCAATACCTCTCTTGTGCGAGTGACAAGTGGGACCGGTTGAGTCAAATCAAGACGTTCCCAAGCTGGATAAAAAGTTGTTTTGGCAAATTCTTCATTTAAACCGAGTCCTTGGGTTAGTAGCTCTATACCCGGTAATCCCCATAACTCGGTTAATTTTTTATAATGCTCACGATTAAAGGGTATATCATAAATAGCGCAGACAATTTTGATCCTTCTTAGACCCTCTCTAAAAGAATCAAGAATCGGACCATCAAGATCAAATATTACAGCCCCTACTTTCATTGGGCACCTTTTTAAAGTTCTTTAAGTGTTAAGCTAAACCATTTTTGAGTGTGTGTCAATGATTAATTTTGACTCTTTAAAACATTGTGTTACGATTTAGCTAGTTTTTTATCAATTAGGAGATAATAGTGATAAGAGGAATTTTCTTTGATTTTAACGGTTGTTTACTGGATGATAGAGGATTAACTTTTAAGTCGGTCCAAGAAGTGTGTAGAGCTTTTAAAACATCAAAACTGCCGATATTTGAAGAATGGCGCAGAAGCATAGGCAGTAATTATATGGATTTTTATAGAAGTGCCGGTGTTGATCCACAAGTTACGGCTAAAGAGTTGAATGCGGTTAGAAATAACTATGTGCTTTCAAATTGGAGAGAGGCCCAACTTCGCTCTGATGCTGTGAGTGTAGTTACAAGATGCAAAAATGAAGGTTTAAAAGTAGCTATTGTTAGCGCTGAAACTAACCGGCTGCTTATAAGGAGAATTAAAGGAGCCGGCTTGGAAAAGGTGTTTGACGCAATTTACACAGATGCTTCTCCAAAAAAGGCCTATCTTGATAAAGCTTTAAAAGATCTACAGCTTTTACCGGAAGAAGTTTTATTTATTGAAGACACGGCCGAAGGCGTTAGGGCCGGCAGGGAAGCCGGTTTGATAACTGTTGGTTTTGTGAACGATACTTCTTTTGGCTTCCATGATGATATAAGAAAAGCAAAACCAAGGTGGACGATTGCCGAGTTGTCAGAAATATTTGTTGTGATAAATTATGTAAATCTTGCAAGCAGGATTTATCCTGATTACTTGGAGAGGAGATAAGACATGGCTAAAAAGATTTTTGGTATAATTGGCAAGCAGGGTAGCGGAAAAAATACGTTCGTTGAAAGTATTAGCAAAGTTTTACCTGAAAGATCCTTAGAACATATTAAATCCGGGAGTATATTGGTTGATGTTTTAAGAACATTGGCCCTTCCTGTCACCAGGCAGAATCTTCAAGCTTTAGCCGAATCTTTAAAAAATACCTTCGGTTCAAATGTTATAAGCAGGACTATTTTTACAAAGATAGTAAACAGCAAGGCTGATATTGTTGTTTTTGACGCAATAAGGTGGAAAGCTGATGAGGAAATGCTAAGGCAGTTTCCTGGAAGCCAGCTCGTCTATATTGATACCAAAAAAGAAATACGTTATCAGCGGCTAAGGAACAGAAATGAAAAGGAAGATGAGAATGATTTGTCTTGGGATCAGTTTGAAAGATCAGAAGCTGCTTCAACAGAGATAGATATTGATAAAATAAGCATCAGAGCTGACCATATACTAACTAATAACGGAACGGAGTCAGATTTTATCCAACAGGTCAAACTATTTTTGGCGAAGCATTATATTATGATGGATTAAAAGACGGTAAAACCGTCTTTTTTCTTGTTTAAAAGGCAAAACCTGCCTGCCGGTAGGCAGGAGTTATGCACAATTGCCTGGTTGCCTCCTTTTCTGGCAGATGTATAATTAACTCATAGTGTTAAATTGTGGATAAAAGTGTAACAAAACTGTTGATAAGTGAATGGGACGAAAAGTTCCTATTTATCCATTATTTAATCCTTTTAGTGCATGCTCATAGGCGAATACAAGCACAACTTAGACCCCAAGAAGAGATTGTCCATTCCATCAAAATTCAGAAAGGAATTGGGCGAGGATGCGGTGCTTACCCGCGGGCTTGATAATTGTTTGTTCGTTTTTCCTTCACAATCATGGAAACCGTTTGCTGAAATGCTAGCCGGCCTGTCAATGGCTAAAAAGGATACCCGATCATTCAGCCGACTGTTTTTGTCAGGAGCAGTTGAAGTTGAGTTTGATTCGCTTGGCCGTATATTGATACCGGATGTTTTAAAAGAATATGCTCATTTAAATAAGTCAGTTGTTGTTGCCGGTCTTTTTAATCGTTTAGAAATTTGGGATGAGACGAGGTGGAATAAGTATAAGGGTGATTTGGAAAAAAATTCAGATAGCATTGCCGAGAAACTGGGAGAGCTCGGAATTATATAACATGCATAAGCCGGTGATGTTCAATGAGGTTGAGGAATATTTAAATATTAAACCAGGTTTTAAGATTATTGATGCAACTTTAAATGGCGGGGGACACAGTTTTGGTCTTCTTGAAAAATTTCCAGATATAAAAATTTTGGGGATTGAATGGGATCCGGACATTTTTCAGGAAGCAGGAAGCAAGATTTACAATTCAGGACTTACAGATAAGATGGTAGCGGTTAACGATAGCTATGTAAATTTAAAAAATATTGTTGAGAAGAATGATTTTCGTCCAGATGGCATAATCTTTGACCTGGGAGTTTCGTCGCTGCATTACGAGAAAAGCGGAAAAGGTTTTTCTTTTATGAGAGACGAACTGCTTGATATGAGATTTAATCCCAAAGTTAACAGTACAACCGCAGCTAATGTTGTGAATAGTTCAAGCCAGGAAGAATTGATCAAGGTGCTAACTGATTACGGAGAAGAGAAATTTGCAAAAGAAATTTCCGAAGGGGTTGTTTTATCAAGAAAAATCAACCCGATTACAACGACCGTTGAATTGGTTGAATGTATTAAGCGGTCAGTTCCAAGTTGGTATTTGAAAAGAAAAATTCATCCAGCCACGAAAACTTTTCAGGCTTTAAGAATAGCGGTTAATAATGAGTTGGAAAATGTAGAAAGAGGCGTTTTGGCGGCAATTGATGTTGTAAATCCAGGAGGCAGAATTATAGTTATTTCTTTTCATGGCCTGGAAGACAAGGTTGTCAGGGAAATTTTTAAAGAAAAAACTAAAGAAGGAATACTAAAACGAGTGGTAAGCGGGACAATAAAACCCAAGTGGGAAGAAGTCAAAAATAATCCAAGAGCTCGGTCAGCAAAAATGAAAATATGCGAAAAGATATAGCGACAACTAAAGAGCGGGATCTAGTATTGTGGTTTAATTTGCTGTTGGTTGGTTTTGGCGTCTGCTTATTGTTTTACTATGTTGTATTAGCCAACTCCATTGCCCAAACAAATTACCGCATTCAAATTTTACAGGATAAAATTTCAACTCTGGCCGAAACTAACAGCACTCTCATGTCTCAAAAAATAAGCAAGGAGAATCCTGTCGCATTGCTTGAATTTGCGCGAGCTAATAACTTCGTAGAAGCACGTAATATTTCTTATATCTTCGCCAATAAAAACGTCGCTCAAAGGTAGAACTTGTCTGCAAAAACTGATAAAATGATGGTATGGCGAGGAATGAGAATTTCAGGATAAATTTGTTTATGGGTTTTGTCTTGGTTGCGGCCGGACTAGTGGGGTATCGGCTTTTTGTTTTGTCGGTGATTAATCATTCGGCTTATTCACGGACCGCCCAAGCTCAAAACGAAAATATTACCAATGTTATTGCTCGGGGTAATATCTATTTATCCAACGGAGGTTCAGAAACAATTCTTGCGGCAACAAATAAGAAATTTGCTTTAGCTTATGCAGTTCCTTCCGAAATTGAATCAAAAGAAAAAACGGCTGAAATTCTGTCTAATATATTAGGAATTGATCAGAAAGAAATAAAACAAAAAATTAATTCTGATTCGGCTAATTTAAAAGTTATTGTTCGCAGAATAACTAACGAGCAAGTAGAGCAGCTTAAAAATATTAAAATGAAAGGTGTGGGCGTTTCTTATGAATTGGATAGATTTTATCCTGGCGGCAGCTTGGCTTCTAATGTTATTGGTTTTTTGGGTTATGGACCTGAAGGTAATCGCGCCGGACAATATGGAGCGGAAGAATATTATGATCAGGATTTATTTGGAAATCAGGCAAATAGATCCAATTTTTTTGCCATAAATCCATTTTCTTTATTTGGCAAAAAAACTTCACCTGAACCTCAATTTGATAAACCAAACGATCTGGTTTTGACGATAGACAAAAATATTCAAATTTTTGTTGAGGACAGATTAAAAAACATTATTGAAAAATGGGATGCCGAAAAGGGGATAGTGATAGTTCAAGAACCAAAATCAGGAAAAATTTTGGCTATGGCCAGTTGGCCGAATTTTGATCCTAATGAGTATGCAAAATTTGAGCCAAAATATTTTCTAAATGGTGCATCACAGGAAGTCTATGAACCGGGATCTTCTTTTAAACCAGTCACGATGGCTTCCGGATTGGATCTGTCCAAAGTTACTCCACAGACGACTTACGAAGACGTCGGTTTTGCAAATATTGCTGGTTATACCATTCACAATTTTAGTAACAAGGTCTTCGGGGTCCAGTCAATGACCCAAGTGCTTGAGAAATCAATAAATACCGGTACTATGTTTGTGGAAAATCTTGTCGGAGACGACAACTTTTTGGATTACGTGGTTAATATGGGGTTCGGCCAGAAAACCGGTATTGATTTGCCGGGGGAAGTAAGTGGAGATATAACCAACCTTTATAGTGGACGAAAAATAAACTATCTTACGGCTTCTTTTGGCCAGGGCATCGCCGTGACCCCGCTTCAGCTTATTAATGCTTATTCCACTATCGCTAATGGAGGCAAGTTGATGAAGCCACATATTATAGATAAAATTATAAAAGATGACGGAGAAGAGGTTTTAACCAAACCAGAAATAATCAGCATTCCTGTTTCTGAAAAAACAGCTGTTAAATTGCAAACAATGCTTGTTGGAGTAGTTGACAATGGTTTTGATAAGGCCAGAATTACTGGTTATGATATTGCCGGTAAAACCGGAACGGCCCAAATGCCGGATGGGAGGGGTGGTTATTCTGAAAACGAATTTATCCATAATTTTGTTGGGTTTGCTCCGGCTTATAACGCTAAGTTTGCTATTTTAATAAAAATGGACAAACCAAAAGGGATTCAATTTGCAGCTGACAGCTTGTCGCCGACATTTAAAGAAATAGCCGCTTTTATATTAAATTATTATAATATCCCACCAACGAGGAAGTAGAATCTAGAATTTAGAATCTTGAATTTAGAATATGAAAAATTTAATTAAAAAAATTATTATTTGGAAATTAGACATTTTGGCCAAGATGTACCTCTGGCGTTTTAAGCCGGATATTATTGCTATAACCGGTAATGTCGGTAAAACATCAACCAAAGAAGCTGTGACGGCTGTTTTAAGCAAGACAAAGAAGGTTCGTTCGGGTAAAGGCAACTTGAATAATGAATTCGGTGTCCCCTTGACTGTTATTGGAGATTGGGCCGATAGCTATTATGAAGCTGGAAATAGTTTTTGGTTTTGGTGCAAAGTTTTGTTAGTATCATTTTTTAAATTCTTTTTTATTTTTAAATATCCGGAGGTTTTAGTTCTTGAATACGGAGCTGATAAGCCAGGAGATATTTCAAGATTGGTTCACAAGTATAAACCAAAAATCGGAATTGTAACGGCGGTGGGTGATATACCGGTTCATGTTGAATACTTTTCTGATCCAGACGGTGTAGCCCGTGAAAAATCAAAACTTGTTTCTATGTTGAGACCGGCTGACTACGCAATTTTAAATCATGACGACTCCATGGTTTATGATATGAAAGAAAAAACAAAAGCGAAAGTAACAACCTTTGGTTTCACAGAGGGTGCTGATGTGGGACTTTCAAATTTTAATTTTCGTTTAGATGACAACCAAAAACCAGAAGGAGTTTTGTTTAAGATAAGTACTTGGGGTTCACACCTGCCTGCCGGCAGGCAGGCTTTTGTTCCGGCAATTATTCACGGTGTTTTAGGCAAATCTCAAGCCTTTGCCGCCGGTGCCGCCACTTGTGTCGGACTTATTTACGATATGAATTTAATAGAAGTCAGCGAAGCTCTTAGTAATTATAAAAGTCCAAAGGGAAGATTAAAAATTTTAAAAGGCATTAAAAACACAATCATTATTGACGATACATACAATGCGGCGCCAGCTTCTATGCATCTAGCATTGGACACACTCAGGGAATTACCGGGGAAGAGAAAAATAGCGATTCTTGGCGATATGCTTGAATTAGGCAAATACACCGTAGAAGCCCATGAGGCAGTTGGCAACTTGGCTGGCAGTATCGCAGATATTCTTGTAACTGTCGGAGCTAGGGGCAAATTTATTGCTTACTCGGCAGAAAACCAAATGGACTCAAAAAATATATACTCATTTGTTTCTTCAAATTTAGCCAAGTTGAAAGTCCAAGAACTTACTGAAGAAGGGGATTTGATCTTGGTTAAAGGTTCTCAAGGTGTCCGGATGGAGAAAATCGTTGAAGAAATAATGGCGGAGCCATTAAGAAAAAAGGAACTGCTTGTTCGTCAGGGTAAGAAGTGGCTTAGAAGCCGATAGCTTGTGGAAAAATAAACGGCTCATTCAATGAGCCGTTTATTTATAGTCAAAGTTGTGTTAAAATCTAATTATTATGGCCCTGTCGTCTAGCCCGGTCTAGGACACTAGATTCTCATTCTAGTAACACGGGTTCAAATCCCGTCGGGGCTGCGAACGAATGAGGGTGAGTGAGTACTGAGGCCAGCAGGCCGAATGTGTCCAAGGAGAATGCCTGCCCGCCTATGGAGGGGTCAGCATGAAATGACCAAGGAAGTATCTAGTTAATTAGGTAATTGAGGGTTTTCCAAGTTACAGTTTTTATTGACCCCCAAAGGGGATGGAAAACTTTTTATCAAAAAAGCAACCTAAACGGTGTTTTTTGTTGGGCTTGACAAGATAACTATATAATAGTATTATCTTATTTAATCTCAATCGTGGAGGAAAAATGTCTAAGAATAGATTGGACAATGAAGGGAACTTTAATAATTTTAGAAATTTTTATGAATGGCTCCAGCTTGAGGGCCAACAGTTAAAGGAGCTTATCAAAACTCCTCAAGGGCAGAAAATATATCAAGATATCTATCAAGCTGAATGTGCTACTATGCTAGAGATGATGCTTCCGGCTCACCGTAGGACTACGGTAGTGCCTCAAAACAAAACTGGAATAGCTATGTGCTCTTGTATGGATGCTCGTAGATATAGCGAAATGGGCGCACCAGTCATCTTTGTGTGTAAGGAACATCAAGCAAGGTTCAGTCTGTTCGATTGCTATTGGGAAGATGGGGTTGGATTTTTCTTGGAACATTACAACCAGAGTAACATTTGTCCCATCCCCCCGAATCTTACTCCACCCCAGAAAGAGTGGTCGGATAAAGATTTTTTGAAAGACTTGGGAATTAATCCCGACTAAGTGGTTATATTGAAGCGGTGCGATGATGCATCGCTTTTTAATTGGTAAAGACCGGGTTAAACTTGACATCTAAGGGGTTCTTAATAAAATACAGATAGATCTTAGAGAACAAAGTTTTCCAGTGTTCTCGAATCAGCTCAGCTGGCTCTATTGGCCCGATATTATTAATTTGATACCTTTGTCCGGATTTGATAGTATGAATTTATGCTGGTTATAAAGTGTGATATTTGTAAAAAGGAGATTAAAAAAGAAGCAGTTTTTGCTTCTGTCGGTAGTAGTTTTTTGTCTAATCATCAAGCATTTTGTTTAAATTGCGGTAAACTAATAGTAAATTTTTTAAGAAAGATTAATAATAAAAAAAATGGAAAACAAAAAAGAAAATAAAAATGGAAAAATGACCCTAGAAAAACTTGCTGGAATGGTAGCGAGGGGATTTAGCAAAACAGATATTAAATTCGATGAAATAAGATCAGAGATGGTTACGAAAGATGAATTCCGTACCCTAGAAAAGAAAGTTGATAAGTTAGATTTTCAGATAGATGAAGTTTATGACATTCTCAAGCGTTTTGAAGAAAACGATATTTTGAATCTCCAAAAAAGGGTTCAAATTTTAGAAAAAGCAGTCAGGGCTCTAGCGACTAATCAGACATCCAAATAAAAGACGGACCAACTTAGCATGAACACTTTTGAAAGTTTTACTCTTTGGCAGATACCTTTGATTTTGTCGCGGTTGAGTTGTTATTTTTTTCAATTTGCTGGAATAATTTTTGTAATTTGGATTATATATGTCGGAATTAAGTTTCTTTTAGCTAGGGGTAATCCGACAGCATTCAGCGAAACCAGGAAAACTTTTCTCTATTCTCTTCTAGGCGGGCTAATCATTTATGGGGTTTATACAATAATCCTAAGCGTTGCCGCTCTTTTTGGAGTTAGTAGTCTGTCTTGGATACCCTTGTCTTGCTCTTGATTTTTATTAATAAACTGATAGCATGTAATTCATGTCATTTGCTGTAATTAAAACCGGCGGGAAACAATACAAAGTCCAAGAGGGTGACACTTTAAGTGTGGAAAAATTATCAAGCGACAATCGACAAGCGACAAGCGACAAGGTTGTTTTTGACCAGGTTTTGCTTTGGGCTAATGACAAAGATGTCAAAGTAGGTAAACCATTAGTTTCTGGCGTTAAAGTTGAGGCTAAGATTGTGGAAGAAGGAAAGGGAAAAAAGAAAATGGTTTTTCGCTACAAATCCAAGACTCGCCGACGCAAGAAAAAAGGCCACCGGCAGTTATATACTAAAGTGCAAATAATAAAAATCTCGGCCTAGGCCGAGATTTGGTTTTCAAATTCAGAGAAATGAGAAAGAACAGATTCTTTTATTTCAGCCGGTAGAAGTTTAACCCAGATCATGTCATCAACAACTTCGGAGATTATTTCAAGGTCAGATCTTTTGGGAGTAACCCGGATAGCCTTTTTAAGCAGAGCCCCTTCTTGCCCCGGATGGTAAATAATTCGGTGATTAAATTCACGAACTGCCGGGTACGAACTTTTTGAGTTATAGATCAGTCTGCCTTCAAAAATTCTTCCATCAGACTGTCGAACAGTTAGTTTTGGCGTAACATCTTCGCCGTTATGGTCTTGAATGTCTATCTTATTTTTTCTTGGGTTATGTCTGCCAGATCTGAAGTTTGTAGCTCCAAGAACAATTGAGGAAAAATCACGAGTCAGCAATTCCAGCAACTCATCCACTAAAACATGAAACCTTCTTTCGTTTCGTTCTCCTTTTTCCTCGGCCTCTCGCCTTGTACGAGCCACCCCCCTTTTAATTATTTGACGAATTCTTTTTGGATGAGTTGGCTTGGGTTTATCCGCTTTTATGTTAGGCGGTTGGGCCAATTCTCGTTCGTCGGCTTTTGGTTCAACCTTAGCTGTTGTTTGGGGTATAAAAGTTACAGATTTAATTGACCCACGTTTGTCAATTTGGCAGGTTATTTTACCATACCGTTCAAGGTTATCAATGATTAACTTTGAGCGTTTTTTTCCAGCTGAAGTTGGCCAGCCGAACTCTCTAAGCAAAAAATCAGCCAAAGAAACAACCGGTTTAGATAATACGTTTTGAAGCGTATTTTGTTGTATAAACTCATAAACCCTGTCCGACTCTCGTTGGTTTATTGGAGTCATAGCGGCCTCAACTCAATGAACTGACTTAAATAATATAACTTTTTCATGTCTTAGTCAAGGTGTTGAACCATTACGCCTGGTTGCTTTAATCTAAAAATATTGTTAAATATATTCTAGTAAAACAGGCTCTTTTACAAGAGGAGATTTATGGCTACTGATAACAAGAATGAGATAGAAAGACGATTTATGCCAATTAAGTGGTCAACTGAACACCACTTTCCTTTTAATTTGCCTAGAATCAATATTCGGCAGGGATATTTTGAACTGCCAGTTAAAGACAGAAGTCTCAGGGTTAGGGTATCAGACAACACAAAAGCCGAACTTACTTCAAAAAGTGGCAAAGGAATTGAACGGCCGGAAAAACCACATCCTCTTTATGTGGATTATGCCAAGATGTTGATAGAAGATTACTGTAGTCATTATTTGGAGAAAGTAAGACATGTAGATGGCCGATGGGAAATTGATTTTTTTGATTCACCTCTTAGCGGTCTCGTATTGATGGAAATTGAGCTTAGGTCACGAGACGAAGATTTTACAAAGCCAAAATATGTAGAAGAGTGGGTTGAAGTAACCGACTCTCTTACCAACCATCACTTGGCTCGTTTGGCAACCCAGCTGAGAGAAAACAAATTACCGGTTATGCCTTACATATATAGCCATGTTTTTTCCAGTGTTCCCAAAATTGTTATAACCGGGGGACCGTGTTCTGGCAAAACAGACATTCTGGCCTTATTGAGCCAAAGGTCTGATTTGCAGTGTGTGCCCGAAGTGGCGTCAATTGTTATAAGCCAATTGAGCATTAAACCAAAAAAAGAGATTAATGATTTCTTTCAACGGCTAGTCCATAATACGCAGAGTTTGTTTGAAGACACTTCCCTCCAGTACGCTGTTATTGAAGGAAGATCAGGGTTGATATTAGACAGAGGTTTGCCCGACGGTGCAGCTTATTTTGAAGGCGGTATATCAGAATATGAAAAAGTTATTAAAACTAATGTGGCACAAGAATACTCACGTTATAAACTGATAATTTGTCTTGATGTTGCCCCCGAAGATATATATGAGTTGAAAAAGGCAAACAATTCAGCTCGTTCAGAAACTTATAAAGAGGCCTGTGAAAAAGGAGATCGGGTGCGTCGTGTTTGGCAAAACCATCCCAATTTTGTTTTTGTTTCTAATGATGGCGGGTGGGATGAGAAGGTTAGAAAGGTGAAAGAGGCGATTGACAAGGTTTTGAGGTGAAGGGGGTTTTGTGGACGACGGCTCTAATTATGAAGCAAGAGACGAACTTGATGTTCTGTATGACCAGCTAGATGAGCTGGTTGAGTCTACTAAACAATTAAAGTCGTCACTTAATGCAAGCGAATTTAAGTGCGATACCAGTTTGGAACTTATAACTTTAATGATGGAAGAGGTGCCGGTTAGCGATATAAGAATTTATAAACAAATTGGAGGTGCTTGGGTGGCTGAAGTAAAATACCACGGCATTAACTTTGTCCATATTAACGGCAAACACAAACCCGAAGTCTGGGAAGAATTTGATAATGAAGATGGTTAACTTGCGAAGTCTAAATTAATTTGATAATTTATCCATAGTTTCTACTATATTTTGGAGGGAAAATGCGTTTTTGTTTGGCTGGGACACTTGTTAGGTCTGGTGGACACGATGAGGATAAGGCTTTTTCAATTGAAGAGCTCTTTGATGCCAAAAACAGGAAAACAGCCATTATAATTGCCAGAGCTATGATTCAAAGTAAAAAGCTAAAGGAAGAAAAGCTCAAAAATAGCGTCTCAAGATTAGTTGCGGTTTTGAAGGATAATTCCAGGCAGGCAATTTGGAGAACTAATCTGGTTCCTGAATTTACACTAACAAAGGTAGTTGTATCTGAACATTTTGAAGAGGAAGTCCTATTTAGCTAACAGCCGCAAACGCGGCTTTTTGTTGTTTTATAAATAACGAGCCAGTTAAGCGAGGTTTCCAGCCCATGAAGGGATTTACGGAGGCCGACTGGGCCGAGTAAAAGACAAAATTCTAGTAAGAATTTATGTCGTGCCCTGAATGGGCGAAGCCGAGCTTAATCTGATGGTGAGAGTGGAACAACTATTTTCTGTACTCCAATGCATTGCGGAGAGTGATCTCATCGGCGTATTCAAGATTGGAGCCGGAGGCGAGGCCGCGGCCGAGGCGGGTGATTATCAGCCCGCTTTTATTTTTGAATAAATCCCTGATATATAAAGCCGTTGTTTCGCCGGTAGCGGTTGGGTTAGTGGCAATGATAAGTTCCAAGCCACCGTTGGTTGAAAAGTTAGCGACTCTTTTTTCTAATTCTCTGAATCTTAAAGTTTCCGGCGTTGCTCCATCAAGAGGATTAATTGCTCCGCCGAGAACATGGTAGAGGCCTTTATATAATCCGGTTTTTTCTATTGAATCCAGATCCGTGACTTTTTCAAGGATAACTAGTTTAGTCTGATCTCTTTTTGGGTCGGAACATATGTGACAAAGATTATTTTCCCGCCCACCTTCGGTGGGCGAGGCTCGCCCTTCTGGGGCGGCGGACAAGTTAAAACACTCTCTACATAATCTAATGTCTTTTTTCAAGTTTATAATAGCTTGGCCAAGTTCATTTAATTCGGACCCATCTTTTTCTAATAATGCCAAAACAAATCTTGCCGCCTGTCTTGGCCCAACTCCGGGCAGTTTTTGTAAAAGTTTAATAGTTGCTTTAAATTTTTGATTCATTAGAAGGTCATTACTTCTTCTTGTTGATGGCTCTTGTCTATTTCTAAAAATCTTAAACTGTCAGGATCAATTCTAAAATCAATTTCTCCAGTTGGCCCGTTTCGGTGTTTAGCGACAATAACTTGGGCGTAATTTAATTTGTTTTGGTCCTTGGCTTTTTCGTAGTTAATTTTGTCCTCTCTATGTATAAACATAACCACGTCCGCATCCTGCTCAATTGATCCGGAATCGCGAAGATCGGATAATCTTGGCTTGTGGCCCTCTCTTTGTTCTACAGCTCTGGATAGCTGGGATATGGCAACAATCGGTATATTTAACTCTTTAGCTAAACCCTTGAGACCCCTTGAGATTTCAGTTACTTGTTGGACGGGACTGTCATAATTTCTTTTGGAGGCCATGAGTTGAAGGTAATCCACGACCAAAAGACCTAGACCCTGGTTTGCTTGGAGCCGTCTGGCCATGGCTCTCATTTGGAGTATGTTTGGCGAAGATGCGTCGTCAACATATATGGGAAGCGATTTTAATTCGTCACAGGCGGTGGTTATGCGTAGAAAATCATCTTGATCATGCGAAAGTTTGCCGGTTCTTAATCGCCACATGCTTACCCCTGCCCTGTTTGCAATAAATCGATCAACAACTTGATCCATAGACATTTCCATACTGAATAGGCCGACCGAGATACCTTGTTCGGCGGCTCGGAGTGCTAAATCAATGGCAAAAGACGTTTTACCAACTGAAGGTCTGGCGGCAAGTATAATGAGATCAGATCTTTGAAGCCCACCCAATATTTCGTCCAGGTATTTGTGTTTGGTCGGATAACCTCGCAAAATACCCATATCTTGATTAGTAATTCTTTCCATGGCTTCAGTAAGACCTTCTCCAAGATGGGAAAAAGCATGGGTAATTGAACGCTGGGAAACGGCAAAAACTTTCTGTTCGGCCTCATCTAGCAAGTGTTCTATATCTTCTTCTTCATTATGGCCAAGACCAGAGATGTGGTGAGCGGCTTCAATCAGGTCGCGGAGCATTTTTTTACGCTGAACGATTTTACCGTAAGTGGTGATGTGGCTGGAAGTGGGGACAGAACTGGCTAGAGAGGTGAGATAACTCGCCCCGCCTATTTCACTAAGCCGGCCAGTTTCCTCAAGGCGGTTAGACATGCTTAAGAGATCAATTGGCTCATGTTTTTCAAATAAGTTAATGGCGGTAGAGAATATTATCCTGTGGGCCGGGCTGTAAAAATCTTCGGGATTTAAAAAATCAACCACTTTGCCGATGGCATCCTTATCAATAAGAATAGCACCGAGAATGGATTTCTCGGCATCAAGATTCTGGGGAGGGATTTTGTCCAGAGGAACTTTCTGCATGCATCAATTATTTATCATTGGTGAGGATAATCAATAGCAAAAAAGTTGATAGGTTGTTTATTTCCCGCTCTCACCCCACTAATTCTTCATCCGGTTCGCCCCATCAATAAATTCTACGATATTTGCTTTATAATCTCGACAAAAATTTAATAGACCGTATGCATTGAAAGTTATGATATATCATAACTTTCAATCTAAATTTTTGTTACCGAGATTATTTCACAAATATCTTGAATTTATAGTGAAGCGGCTCAAAGGATTCGGAATTAGTGGGGTTGCGCGGGAAAAATCATTATATTGACTGATCGTTACGTTAGTGCTATTTTATGGAGTAGTTTTTTTACAAGGAAATAGCTACATGTCTGACCATGTCTGTCCCCGTTGCTGTCGTGAGTTTTCTGGAGAGCAAGAAGCTAGATTTAGAGAAGATCAAACTAGACAAAAAAGACTTAGTGAACTGAAACAAAGGTTTAACAAAGAAAGTGGCTGGGAGTCAAGAAGAACGAAAGCGGAAATTTTACTTACATTTCTTTTCTTTGTCCCTGTAATTTTATATATGATTTTTGGAGGACTGCTTTTAATATTAGGAAGTGTTGTTTTTGATCGTTATCTTAGCCCATTATTAGTTGTGACTATATTGATCACTATTATTACTAGCATTTTTTGGGCAGTGGGCTTTACGAGGCTGGATAAAAAAGAAAAAGTAGAATTTGAAAAATGGAGACTTGAACACGGCATTTAGCCGTGTTTTTTAAATACAAAAATTGGACAAAGTCAAAAATAAAAGATAACCTATTTTGATTCATGGGTAATTTAATTTTATATAAATTTGGGGTGATTGGAATTTTAATCGTGGTGGCTTTGTGGTCTTTTCAGGTTTTGCCAAATAAAACTGATGACACCAAAGCCATTTTATCGGAAGAATTTTTTAAGGAACCAATTGCTTCTTCTTCGGCTACACCTTCTTTTACGCCAACTTTTAGTCCAGTGAATACACCTGTATTAACCCGGACACCTGTGATTATAGTAACTCCGACACCAGTTTTAACTAAAACGCCCTTGCCAACCAAACCCACTCCAACACCCATTTTCACACCGATTCCTTCGGCAACTCCTCTGCCAATTTCTACACCCTCAATAACACCCACTCCATTTTATACTCCAATACCCTTTGCCTCGCCGGAGCCTGTGGCGGAGGCGGGTACGCCAACTCCGACTCCTACTCAAACTTCTGCTCCGACTCCAATGCCAGTAAGTGGCCACATATTTTATTTAAGTATTTATAGCACTGCAAAATATTATTATTGTGACACGGACAATGGCTGGAAATCGCTTTCTGAAAAATATTTAAAATCTTATTCTTCGGAAGAAGAGTTGTTGGCAAATCATCCCGGCAAGATTCTTCATGAACCTTGCTAGTAGATTTACAGTGGTTATTTTTTAACTACTAGTGGCCCATATATTGTATCTTCAACTTCATAGCCTAAATCATTGATTTGGGCTCTTATTTTATCGGCTTCGTCATAGTTTTTTTCTTCACGGGATTTTTCTCTTTTATTAACCAATTCCTGAACTTCGACTGGAATCTCTTTTTGTTCGGTTGGAATAATGCCAAGAATAGCGTCGATATCATCAAAAAATTTGATTATTTCGTCTGATGCTTTTTGGGGCAAAGACTTTATGCCTCGTAGAGAATTTATTCCTCGTATTAGGCCGAATATTTCTGCAATTGCGCGTGGAGTATTAAAATCATCATTCATTGCTATTTTAAAATCATCCTTTGTTTTATTAATAGATTCTGTTATCGGATTTTCGTATTTATCTTCTTTTTCTGATAACGTAATCTTGTTCAAAAATTCCTTTATTCGTTGCATGGCAGCCGCTGATTGATTTAGTAATTTTTCACTGAATTCTAAAGGTTGGCGGTAGTGGCCTGACAGAAGATAAAACCTTAAAACTTCTTTGGGGTATTTTTCTAAAAGTTCATGGGCGGTTGTAAAATTACTTTTTGATTTGGACATTTTTTTGTCTTTGTTTACCAGAAATGCCACATGTAACCAGTATTTGACGAAGGGTTTGAGACCGGAGGCGGATTCTTGCTGGGTTATTTCAGCTTCATGGTGAGGAAATATTAGGTCTTGGCCGCCGCCATGAATATCGTATTGAGGGCCGAAGTAATGTTCAGTGATGGCCGTATCTTCTATGTGCCAGCCGGGACGGCCATAACCCAACTCTTCATCTTCCCAAAATCCAATCTCTGACTTATTGGCTAATTTCCAGACACAGAAGTCACCTTTGTTTCTTTTTTTGTCGCTTTCATCAATTCGGCTGACAGCATCATCAGCTTCAGCCATTCCGGCGCTTCGGCCTGATAATTTGCCGTACTCCGGAAAAGTTTTTAAGTCAAAATACCAGCCATCGTTTTCTATGAGATAAACATGTTTTTTTGAGATTAATGTCTTAACTTGTTTTTTGACTTCTTCAATATGATCGGTAGCTCTAATATATTTCGGAGCAGTGACGCCAAGAGCCACCATGTCTTTTTTGAATTCTTCAAAATAAAAATCAGCCACTTCTTTCCAGGGTTTATTTTCCTGGTTGGCTTTATTTATAATCTTATCGTCTATATCAGTGATATTTTGGATATAATCAACTTCGTATCCCTGAGAGCCGAGATATTTAGTGACAACATCAAAGAACACAAAAGTCCTGGCGTTGCCAATGTGGATATAATCATAAACCGTCGGTCCGCAGACAAACATTTTGATTTTTTTGTTATTGCGTGGAACAAGCGGTTCTTTGGTTTTGGTTAAGGTGTTGTAGATAGTAATCATTCGTCTGTGTTTACATTGAATTAGTTGAGTCAATTTTATCAAATATCTATTTATACAACAACATAAACAACACATGTTCTGATCAATGTCTTATAATTGTGCATATGCACAATTATAAGACATTGATTTTTTTGAAGAATATGTTAAATATGTAATCATTATGGCTACAGGTTGATTTTAGGGAGGGTTAACCGATGTTCTTTACCATTGTTGTTATTGTTTTGGCGGTGTTTGTTTTAAAGTGGTTGCCGGTTAGAAAAGAGGTTTTAATTGAGGGTAAATATGACCATGAAGAATTGGGTGGGACCTCATTGTTTAAAACTAACCGTTTGGTCTTTTGTTTTAATGAATACTGCAAAGAATGTTTGGAAGAATGGCGCAGAACTGGTCGAGAGCCCGAAACATTGTATCAAATTTGTACCGTTGGTATTCCAAGACGTTTTGTTTTGAATTTAAGCCAGATGATTCCTCAACGAGGCGATATCGTCAAAATAATCGGTTGGAAAAATATTTTTGGGCGAGTAGTGGCTTATCAAATTGAATCGTCAGATTTTGTGTATGTTGGTTCGCACGATGAAAGTTATCGGTTGGAAGCTCTGGCTGCTGGTTTCTCTGATGTTGAGAAATATAGAAAAGTCCAAGAACAAAAATACAGAGAGAAGTGTATTGTTGAATTGATGAAAGAGGAAAATCTAACCAAAGAAGAGGCTGAAATCTTTGAAGTATTTGGCTTTTTTGAAACACGAGACAGGGAGGCTAAGAGGTTGGACAAGAGTATCTCTGAACTTGACGAAGCCATGCATAACAATCTAATAGGAGCTAAGTATTGTTACGAAATCGACGGCCGCTACTTAGCCAAAATATATCTTAGAGAAAGATCGCTTGACCCTGAAGTGCGCGCTCATCTTAATAAATGTTCAGATTGCAACACAGAGTTTATGGTTTCGCTTCACGGTAGTACTGATGAGGATCGTGAAAAAATTGATGCTGAATTAAATCTGCGTTCATGTCTTGAGATAGATGCCGAAGAATTGGGAATTACAGTCGAGGAGTTACAAGAACGCAGAAAGAAAAACATGACTCTTCGCTGGGGTCATGGCGAAGGTTGTTTTACAATGAAAGAAAGAATTGCTTGGGCAAGATACGAGGACTTATCGGCTGAACGTCTGGTTCATATGGAATCATGTCTTGGTTGTCAGAGAATGTTAAAGGCTGACAGAGAAGACTTTCTTCAAACGGGCAAAATCGGAACACTTAAGATGAAAGAGTGGAGAGAATCAAAATCAAAAGAGACCACAACTGTCTGAAAGGGCAGTTTTTTATTTTGGAAAAACAGAATATATTAGCGCCTTCATTTCTGTCGGGAAAGGTAGTTCAGCGATTATGAAAACGAGGCCGATTAAAAGCATGATAACTAATGTAATGTAGGCGATATAATTGGTGTATTTTTTATTGACATTGGGGCCTACAATTAATGGGTTATTGGCCATGTGGATTAAAGTTATTATCAAAAATGGGGCGACAATGGCGTGAATAATTGCTGTCCAGAATAGTGCTTTAACTGGTCCAATACCAAAAAACGGCATTAGCATGCCTAAAGCCGTGGCGATGATTATGACGATATAAAATTCTTTAGCTTTGGAGAACGGCCTGTCTAAACTAGCTTTCCAGTTGAAAATTTCAGCCATAACATAGGCCGATGATCCTGCCAAAATAGGAATTGCCAGAAGGCCAGAACTTATAATCCCCAGAGTAAAAAGAAGATAAGCGTAATCTCCGGCCAGCGGCCTTAAGGCTTCAGCCGCTTCCTGAATTGTTTCTATGTTTTTAATCCCGGCAGAAAAAAGAACCGAAGCGGTCAAGGCAATAATAAAGAACCCGACAAGATTGGAAAAGACCATGCCTATTTTAGTATCTTCCATGGCCCGGCGAAGCTCATATCGGGTTATGGTTTTAAATTCGCACATGAATTTGCCGTCAGTATTTCCACGTTTAATTCTTTCTTCTTCTGCCTCTTCGCTGGCTTGCCAGAAAGCCAGATAAGGCGAAATAGTTGTTCCGAATATGGCCATGATAATAATTAGATAGCCGTAGTCCCATTGAAATGTCGGAATAAAGGTATTTCTGATAACTTCCGGCCAATCGTGGATAAACAAAACTCCCGCTAAAACATAGGCCAACAATGAAACGGCAAGCCATTTGAATATGGCAACTATTTTCCTGTAAGGAAGTTTAACTACCAAAAAAATCATTAATAGAATAATTATTAAGGACCAAACCTTAGTTGACCCCGGAAGCAATAACTCTACCGCGGCTGCCATGCCATAAATGTCGGCGCCGATATTAAATACATTAGATACGATAATGAGAGTAGAGATAAAAACTAAAAGAAGCTTAGAATAGTGTCTTTTGATATTCCCGGCCAGGCCGCAGCTTGAGGATAAACCAATACGGGCGCTCATCTCCTGAATAACAATCATTAGCGGTAAAATAAAAAGCATCGTCCACAACGAAGTGAAGCCGTATTTTACTCCGGCGATAGAATAAGAAATAATTCCCGATGGATCATCATCCGAAGCGCCGGTGATTAAGCCTGGTCCTAATCTTTTCCAGAATTTTTTAAATTTATCAATCATTGATAGGGATTATATCATTTTGTGGATAATCCCCAAATGATTTCCTGTTTAAGGTGTTATAATAACTATATATGGCTACACCCATAATAATTGACTTATAAAATGGCAAAATCAATTGAACTATTAGAATTAACCTCACCCGGATGCACTCACTGCGCGGCATTCAAGAAGTTTTGGCATGAAATAGAAAAAGATTGGCCAAATGTTAATTTCAAAGAAATAAGCTTAGCTACCCCTGAAGGACAGGAATTGGTTCAAAAATATCAAATATTCGCTTCGCCGGGAATAATTCTTAATGGCGAACTTTTCTCAACCGGCGGAGTGAATAAGAAAGAATTTGTTGAAAAATTAAAACAACTATCAAATGAATAAATTTTTATCAAAAATTACTCCAGAATGGGCTTTAAGAGCTGGTCTTGGAGCGATGTATGTTTATTCCGGTATAGATATAATTCGTCATCCGACAGCATGGTATTGGGCAGTCAGGCCGTTGCTCAAATGGTTTCCGGCATCAGTTCAAGCAAATCTTGGTCAGCCCGAAATGCTTAATAGGTATCTTGTGTTTCAGGGTATTGTTGAATTAGTTTTGGCGATTCTTTTGTTGGCTTGGTTTTTACCAAAATTTTTAGCCCGCTGGTCGGCTCTTATAACAACCTTGGAATTTGCCGCTATATTATTGTTAATACCAATTGATGCCATCACTTTCAGAGATATCGGTCTTTTGGGGGCTGGACTGGCTCTTTGGCTTTTATTGGTAAGAGAAGTGTTTATAATTCCGGCCGAAAAGGATAAACCGAATGGCACAAAAAGGGTGGAATATCATACTCCCAATGTAAAGCCAGGCGAATTAAAAGTAGAAACATTTGAAGAATTTATGGGAACTCAACCCAAATAGCTCGTCAGCTTATAAGTTAGTAAGCTAAAAATATGTCAGAGGAATCAACAAATCAACCAACACAAGAAACAGTTTCTACTGTTCCAGTTTCGGACAAATCCCGGCATTGGACAATTGTTCTAACTCTTGGGTTGGGAACAGTTATTGTTCTTGGTTTGGTGGCTGCTTTCTTTGGTAATACTTCACCGACAGGTTTTGGTTGGTATCTTTTTAGTTATGCGATGGGTTTAACGATGATAGTTTTGCCCTGCACTTTTCCTTTAGCATTTGTTATCGTGCCATTATCGCTTGGTAAGGGACCGGTAAAAGGTCTGGGGATGGCTTTGTCGTTTGGTATCGGAGTTGTGATTACTTTGAGTATGTACGGAGTACTGGCGGCGATAATCGGAAAGACCTTTATAAGTACATTTGGTCTCCAAGCCGATGCTTTAAAAAACTGGCTTTACTTTATTGCTGGAGCGATTGCTTATCTGTTTGCTCTTGGAGAGCTTGGGCTGATTAATTTTAAAATGCCGACTTACTCTGGTGCGGCGCCGAAAATTATTCAGGAGAAAAAAGATTATGTTAAAGCCCTTTTGCTTGGCTTGTTTTTAGGCAATATCGGTGTTGGCTGTCCTCATCCAGCCACGCCTCTTATTTTCCTTGAGATAGCTCGTTCGGGAAATATTTTCTATGGCTGGTCTTTGTTCTTTGTTCATGCTGTGGGAAGAGTTTTACCGCTACTTTTGTTGGCGCTGTTGGGGATACTTGGGGTCAATGGTTTAACTTGGCTTTCTTCCCATCGTGAAAAAGTTGAGAGAATGACTGGTTGGCTGATGATATTTGTAGCTGCTTTTATTCTTGTTCTAGGATTATTTACTCACGATTGGTGGGTTAATTCCGGCCAGCACACTTTGCTTGAGGAGATTACCCAAGAAGAAAGATTTCTTGGAATAGTATCCGAGCGGCTTGGAGCCGAAGCACCTCATCAACACGGACTCGAAGAGGGAGAGGGATTGTTTGGCTTGCCTCTTGAAGGTGGAAACTGGGCTTTAGTTATCCTTTGGTTAATTCCGCTTTGGTGGATTTTCTTCAAAGAACACTACAAGATAAAAGTAGCAATAGACAAACACTAATGGATGATAAATTAGCACAATACAAATTTAGACAATGGCATTTTTGGTGGCTGGTGATTTTTTCGTTCCTGCTTATTATTACCTTTGTTTATTATCTGCCGACGAGATTTTTGCAACAAGCGGTAGTTCCCCATGATGAACAAATGCCATTTGATGAAAGTCAACCCCACGGCCATGATGCCTCCGGCAATTCAATACCAATTGAATCAGGTGATGGAGATCATATGATAGATGAGGATATGCGTGAACATATGGATGAAATGATGGAAGATCATAATGATGAGAATGTTGAACACACGCCGCCGCTTTATCAGGAGGAGGGGAATGTTAAAGAGGGTGTTTCCGTTAATTTAAATATTAGCCCGGTGCCATTTAGAGCAAGTATTCCTTTGCGTTTGGATTTCTTTGTTAATCAGAAACCTAGCAATACACCAATCCCAGCAAAAGATTTGCAAATAGAACATGCTAAGAAAATGCACGTTGTCGGCTTAAGGTCAGACATGAATGAGTTTTTCCATATTCATCCGGAACCAGCCACAGAAGAAGACGCCATATTTAGTATTAATCAGACCTTCAATAAACCGGGCATGTATAAGATTTGGTCAAGTGTTCTTAAGGATGGTGCGGGCTATGTTTTTGGCCACCAGCCGATTTCTATTATCGGAGCCGGGCCAGTTAGTGAAAAAAAGGTATTTTTTGACAGAAATCTTACCGCTGGTAACTATCAAGTCCTTTTAGATACAGGCGGAAGTATCGTTAAAAACCGAGAAGTTATATTATCTTTTGATATTCACACGCTTACCGGCCAGGAAGTAGTGGTTGAAGATTATCTTGATGCTCAGATGCACCTGGTTTTAATAAAAGGTGATTGGAGTGAATTTGTTCATACTCATCCGTCGGAAGCGGATCATGGTCACAGTGGAAATTATGAATTGATTGAAACAGTAAGTGCCGATGAGGGCCATGAACAAGGAACAGTTAATGATGAAGCTGTAACCTTTATGGTCAACTTCTCTACACCAGGACTATATAAAGGATTTGCCCAATTCCGGCCTCAAGGAACAAATTTACCGCCAGATGAAGCAATAACCGCTGAATTTTGGGTTGAAGTTTTAGAAAAATCACCCTCCCCAATTTCACAATGGTGGGGGTTATTGGTTGTGTCAGCTATTTTAATTGCCGGCTTGAGTTGGCTGGTGACTAGATATTTAAAAGTGAAGGCGGAAGATATAAAGATAAATGTAAAATGAAAAAAGCAAAGTGTCAAATGACATATAAAAATTCAAAATTATTAGAAAATTTTAAGATTTTACATTGTCATTTTGATTTTTGATATTTACATTTTAAATTATAATCGTGAACAAATATTTTATTTTAATTGGAATTTCAATTTTGATAATTGGCGGAGGAATATTTTACCGGACGGTTTTGTTATCAGAAGCAGACAGACCGGTGGAAACAGGGGTTGTTAGGAATTTTAAAATAGTTGCCAGGAAAGACGAATGGAAGTGGGAACCAGAAACGATAGAAGTGGAAAGGGGAGACCGGTTGAAAATAGAAATAGTCAACGAAGATGATTATGATCATGGAATTGCGATTGATGCCTTCGGGGTATCCCAGCGTATGCCGGCAAGAAGCACTATTAATGTAGAATTCGTGGCTACCCAGTTAGGCGATTTCCAGTATTATTGTTCAGTTCCATGTGGAGAAGGAGAAGTTGATGGAGTTAAAAGAACCCACTTTGACATGATCGGGGTAATAAAAGTAAGACCAGCGACGATTCCAGTTCCTTAAAAGTTGAGTATATATTTTTGGGGGTAAATAGTTCGGCTTCCGCCTATTCAGGGCACGACGTAAATTTCTGCTGAAATTTCGTCTTTTACTCCCGCCAGTCGCGGTCCGTAAATCCCTTCATAGGCTAGAAACCTCACTATTTATTCAGTCTTCCTAGAAATATATGCTCAACTTTATAAAACAAAACGCCCTTCTCCGAAGAGTTGGGCGAGGGGGGCTTTAAAGCTGTTAGCGGGTGCGGGTTTGGCGATGACGATGAGCACGAGATAAGTGGAGGTTTTTCTTATTCTGAACAAATTGTTTCCTATGACTTGCCAAAGGAATTTCTCCTTTTTCCTTAAAGCCAACACATTTCCAAAAGAATCCAGAAGGAACAATAAAAAATCCATTCTTTGAAGTCATTATCATATTATAACTCCCTTCAAGACGATAAGCTTACGACCGATAAGCTTATGTTATAGTATATAATATCATAATTAAAATGTCAATAGGCAAATTGCATATAATTGAAGAGTCAATAACCAGGGAAGAGCTTAAAAAAATTGCTATAGAGAGTTTTGGTTATCTGGTTAAGGGGGTGGTAGATATAGAAAAGGGAATTATGTCTTTAGGCGGAGAACTTCATTACGATAACGCTATGGATTTGGTTCAAAAAGTGCAGTCTAAGAATGAAAATCTTTGGGGTATTAATTTATATCCTGACAAGTCAGGTGAGGCGATGATTGAATTTGATTCCATGGTCAATGTAAAACCGAATCTTGGCAACAGGACACGCAGTGTGGATAATCCAGATATCCGGGATAAAATCAAAAAAATAGTTCAAAAGTTAATTTTAGAATGATAAAATTATGAGTTATTTACATAAAAACCTGGCCCAGGGCAGATGGCATCAATTTTCACTTGCCGAACAGTTGGCCAATATTGGTTCGGAAGTTGGCCGAGCGGCTAAATGGCAGGGGAAAGATGAGCAAAATTTTAACGGGGCTGTTGCCAGGGCGTTGGAGTTGATTGATCTGACCGTTGAAGATCCGAGATGGCAGAACCGCTTATTTGAAATCGGACGCATCAGAGAGGTTTTCTGCGATGGAGTTCTTGGGGGCAAAGAATACGGCACCGATTTAAAAAATTTAGAAAATTACTTTTATCCGTTCATGAATTTAGCGGCAAGTAAGTTGGTGTTTTGATTAATAAATTAATTTTATGCAAAAAGTAGTTCTAAAAGTAAAAAAGATGCACTGTGCGAGTTGTTCCATACTAATTGACAAATTAGTCGGTAAGCAGGCGGGAGTGCAATCTGTCAAGACTAGTTATGGGTCTGAAAAGACTGTTATTGAGTTTGATGAAAACAAGATAACTCTTGAGAAAATTGATGAGCTTATTAATAAGCTTGGCTACGATCTTATTCGTCCAGACGAAAAAGGGTTTTCGGCTGAAGAAGAGGAAAAAAGGGAGGCCATAGGGGTTGAGGAAGCTCATCGAAGAGTTAAAGCCGCATTTATTCTGGCCTTTCCAATTATTTTTTATTACATGGCGATTCACATGTTTAATGTGACTCATGTCCATGAACTTTTTGATTTTATAACCCAGAGACAGCCGCAACTTTCAGGTTCGGGCTTCTTCGCTTATGGTTCTTTGATTACGGGGTATATTTTCTGGCTGGTTGCTCAGCCGATAAAATGGTTTGCAGAAATTTTTATTGATCTTGCAAATCCGCCATTCAGGGTTGATCTAAACTATATTTACTGGGTCCTATCAACACCAATCCAATTTGTTATTGCCTGGCCTTTTTACCGCAATTCATTTACTTCTATTCGTGTTGGGTCAGCTAATATGGATGTTCTTGTTGCTCTTGGAACTTCAGCAGCATATTTTTATAGTGCCATCGGGTTTCTGTTTTTTAATATTGACCATCCTTTTTGGGAGTCATCGGCGGCGTTGCTTTTCTTCATATTATTGGGCAGGTATTTTGAAGCGGTAGCCAAGGGCCGAGCATCAGAAGCAATCAAGGAGTTGTTGAAATTAGAAGCTAAAGAGGCCCACGTTATTCGTGAGGGAAAAGAAATAACTGTTCCGCTTGACCAATTAGTTCAGGGAGAAATTATCGTTGTCAGACCAGGTGAAAAAATTGCTGTTGATGGAATTATTATTGAAGGGGAAACTCATATAGATGAAAAGGTGGTCACCGGAGAATCTTTTCCGGTTAAACGGATTATTGGCGACCAGGTGATCGGTGCTACTGTAAACCAAGAAGGATTATTTAAATTCAAAGCAACCAAAGTCGGCAAGGAGACTTTGCTTTATCAAATTGTAGCGATGGTTGAGGAAGCTCAGGCTCGCAAAGCGCCAATTCAGGATTTGGTTGATAAGATTAGCGAATCTTTTGTTCCGGCGGTTGTTGTTCTATCTGTGCTTACTTTTGTCGGCTGGTATTTCTTTGCAGCTTTACCGTTTAGAGCCGGACTTATTCGCATGATAGCAGTTTTGGTAATTTCTTGTCCTTGCGCTATGGGTTTGGCTACGCCGACAGCTCTTATTGTCGGTATCGGACGGGCGGCTAAGTTTGGAATTATCTTAAAAGGCGGTGAAGCTCTTGAGAAGGCATATAGAATCAATGCGATTGCTTTTGATAAAACCGGCACTCTTACTGAAGGCAAGCCCGTTGTTACAGATTTAGTTACATTGAGTGGATTTGATGCCAAAGAAGCGATTAAGCTTGCTGGAGCAGTTGAAGTTGGTTCAGAGCATCCTTTAGCTCGGGCTATTATTGAAAAAGGAAAATCAGAAATAGGGGAGTTGCCCGAAGTTAAAGACTTCAAAGCTGTTTCCGGATTTGGCGTTCAAGGAACAGTTGAGGGCAAAATGATTTCTATCGGCAATACTGCTTTTATGAAAAATATGGGAGTAAACATTGAACAACACGCTTCTGTTTTTGAAAAATTACAGAATGAAGCTAAAACAGTTGTTTTCGCCAATATTATGGAAGGAAATGTGTGGAAACCGATAGCTATTATTGCCATGGCTGACACCTTAAAACCATATGCCAAAGAAGCAGTAGCTGAGCTTAAGAAAATGAAGAAAGAAATTATTATGATAACCGGTGATAATCCCAAAACAGCCGAAGCTATTGCCAGAGAAATAGGTATTGATAGGATTTTGGCGCAGGTTTTGCCACAACAGAAAACAGAAGTTATTAAAAAACTGCAGGAGGAAGGCAAGACGGTAGCTATGGTCGGTGATGGGATAAACGATTCTCCGGCCCTGGCTCAATCAAATCTTGGCATTGCTGTCGGTTCAGGTACTGATGTGGCAGTTCAAACTGGAGAAGTCATTCTAGTTAAAGATGATTTACGAGACGTGGTAACGGCAATCCAGCTTTCTGGCAGAACGATTGTAAAAGTTTGGCAGAATCTTTTCTGGGCGTTTATATATAATGTTGTGGCGATTCCAATTGCGGCTGGTGCTCACCTGATATTTACTCAAACATCTCTTGGTGTTCCGGCCCCGTGGACATTAGCGATGGTTCAGAATTTGGGAACTTTTGGTCAAGTTTTGTTTAACTTCTCTCAAGCCACCCTTCGCCCAGAAATTGCCGGTTTTGCCATGGCTTTCAGTTCCGTATCGGTGGTAACTAATTCACTGTTGCTTAGAAGATATGTGCCACCGATGGAAAAGTTGTCCGGGAAAAGTTAGTTGTAGCAATTTCTCATCCGGTTCGCCCCATCAACACATTCTGCGATAATTTATCATTTTCTTGAATAAAAATTGGGTCCCTTCGAGGGACTACATCCCAATTTTGTATTCATAAGAAAATATCTAAATTATCTTGAATTTGTAGTGAAGTGGCTCAAAGGATTCTAAATTACTACAACTAACTTTTCTAATCCTGGTTTAATGAAAAAAAATTATATAATCTTAATCACCGTCGGAATAATTGCTGTTCAGGCAATCGTTCTTTATTTTCTTGGCCATGTTTGGATATGCAAGTGCGGGTATATTAAGTTATGGCACGGAGTGACTTTTAGCTCTGAGAATTCTCAGCATATTTCCGATTGGTATTCTTTTTCTCATATTATTCACGGCTTTGCTTTTTATTGGTTTGCTTGGCTGTTGGGCAAGAAGCGTGCCTGGTCGGTAGGAACAATGTTTTTATTGGCTTTGTTTGTGGAATCAGCTTGGGAAATTTGGGAAAATACAGATTTTATAATCAATCGTTATCGCGAGGTTACGATTTCTCTGGATTACTATGGCGACAGCATCAGCAATTCCGTAATGGATGCCTTATTCATGGTTGCAGGATTTTGGTGGGCTTACAGAATGCCGGTTTGGACTTCAATTGCTTTGACTGTGGCCATGGAAGTTTGGGTTGGCTGGTTTATTCATGATAACCTCGCTCTCAACATCATCATGCTAATTCATCCATTTGAATCTATTTTAAAATGGCAGTCCGGTGGATAATGTTGATAAGGTAATAATTTATTATTAAACTAGCATGTTATAATTAACAGAATGATTAATGTTGACTCCAATTTACTTAACTACATAAAAGACGCTAAGGCGAAAGGTGCTTCTAATGATCTAATCAAACAAGTTTTACTTGGAAATGGTTGGCAAGAACAGCAGATTAACGATGTCTTTACCCTAGCTGAATCACAAAATGCTCCTAAGCCTCCTGTCTTAGAATCTCCACCTCCGCAAACATCGGTTGCTCCGATTACACAAGTTAATCAAGAATCGCTACAGATAAAACAAGTTCAGACAGATTACAATTCGCCCTATAGCAAACTTATTTTTGTAGTTCTTCTTTCTTCTTTATTGATTTTGACCAATAATATAATTAAAGATGTGAACAATGAATTTGCTCCATATGGTGGGGCATTATCTAGTGTGTCAGGCTATCGATATTGTTATTCTGGCAGCGATTGTAGTGAGATTAGAATTATTGAAAATCAATACAAGTTTTATCATGATAGTCATATCAACAAGAGACTAATTGCCGACGCTTTTATCGTTCTTCCTTTTTGGGCTGTAACCTTTTTGTTAAATTTGGCTTTTCACGAGAAGAGAAAAAAACTTTTAATTTTACTTTACCCTTATTATGTCACATCCGGATGGTTATTAATTCGTCTTCTATTTGATGTCAGTCAGTTTATTTTAGATAAATCAGCGGCATTGGGAGTTTATATCGTTTTGATTATATTAGCTCTTGTTTTGACTGGATCTGTTATTGTTTTTCAGAAATATTTCCATAAAAATAAAATAACAACTTAAACCATGTGGAGTTTTCTAACTACTATTATCATCATCGGCTTTGTTATCTGGATATTTAATTCCGGAAGAAAATCTGGCGTAGGAATACGATCTAATCCAGATCCACTTTTTGGATATAAATTAACTTTTTCAAGTGGTTTTGTGGTCGTTGTTTTATTGTTAGTAATATTAGGACTGGGCGAAAGAGTGTTATATGACTTAGCTCGTCATTTTGGTACCAGTTCAAATATAGATTATTTTAATGATTTGGGGACAATTTTAGTTCATGCCGCCTTTATTATTCCTGTTTTTATTGTTTCAATAGTTTTGAATGTCTATGCTGGTGAGAGAAAACAAAAATATGCCATGGCCTTAATTCCTTACCTTGGGACCAGTATTGCTTTGGCCCTGCAATTAATGTTTCAGATTAGTGTATATTTTTATAATCATCACACTAAGCCCCAGTTTTATATTCTGATGACTCTTATTGCTTTCATTTCAACAATAGCAATATATATAATTCAAACTCGCTACGAACAGGAATAATTATTTTAAACACAGCAACACTGAAAGGGACATAGTATTATGATTAAAATTGAACTAAAAATTGAGGGGATGCATTGCGGGGCTTGTGCTACCGGTATCCAGATGCTTACTTCGTCAATGGATGGGGTTAAAGAGGTTTTTGTTGATTATGAAAAGAAATTTGGAACATTTGAATTTGATGAAACTAAGGTGACTAAGGAACAGATAGTTAAAGCTATTGAAGAACTAGGGTACAAGGCATCTTGACATTAGAACATGATACGACTATAATATAAAACGGAATTTCGGAGGTTCTGGAGGGAGGTTATAGGTGGTAAAAACATTGATCGTGCTGGCGATGTGGCTATTAGTTCTTTCACCAACATGGTTTTTTTTGATTGTAAGGTATTTAATGAGTCCTGAAGGATTTTGGCAAAATCTTGTTCTTTTTGGTGTTGCGGGTTGGTTTTTGGGGGGTATTCAATTTATTTTTGTTATACTTGGTTTAGCTGTAACCTGTTCCGTTCTAGATTTATAGCCGACATTTTTGTCGGCCTTTTATTTTTGTGTATTGTTGGCACTCTTGACTCATGAGTGCCAGTTTGCTAAAATGGTGGTATGTTAAGTCAAAGACAAGAGAAGTTATTAAACATTTTAATAAGTCAGTATATAAACAATGCCGAGCCAGTAAGCTCAAAAGCCCTTGTAAAATCTGGTCCATTTAGTTTAAGTTCGGCTACACTCAGACACGAAATGAGCAATCTTGAGAAAGCTGGTTATTTAACTCATCTTCACACTTCAAGCGGAAGAGTTCCAACTACAAAGGCCTACCGCTTATATGTGGATAACGTCATGGCTGCTCCTGGTATTTATGTTCCAGAAGCAACCAAACAAAAGATTCACAAAGCTATAACTGATGCCAGTGATGACCCAGAAGAGTTAAACAAGGTTGTGGCAAATGTGGTAGCAGCTTTGTCTGATAATATGGTTTTTACTAATATTCAAGATACTGATTATTTTTATAAAACGGGTCTATCTAGTTTATTTGAACTCCCAGAATTTAAAGAGTTTGACAAGATCTTTGGAGTTGCCAGTGTATTTGAGCATTTTGAAAAAATTTTTAACGATATGGAACGCGAGTTTTTTGGGATTCCGACCGGAGACGTGGTTGTATATGTTGGCGGTGAAAACCCGATAAAAAAAATAAAGGACGAGACTGTTATTATGGTGAGATATCCTCTTTCGGCCGGAAAAACCGGATCGATGACCGTAATTGGGCCAGCCAGGATGGATTATGAAAAAAACATCGGTCTTATGAGGTGTGTGGTTGAGGAAATGAAAAAACGAGTAGTAAATATTAAAAATTAAATCTAAAAAACATGAATAATGAGCAACAGCGACAATTAGCGAAAGAAGAAGCCGTTAAAAAAGGAATCCAGCGAGGTATGGCACTAATGAGAGAAGATTTAAAAATGTATGGAATGAAAGCTGATGGGGTGAAGGTGTTTATTTCAGAATCTAAGGATTACGATTCACTCTGGGACGATGCATTAAAAAAGATAGAATCAATACCGATTGAAGAAACCATAAATAAAGCCGAAGAATATTTAAATAACTGGAAAAGAGAAAGGGCTGATTTTATAAATTACAAGAAAGATGAGGCGAAACGAATGGATGAATTTCTTAAGTTTTCTACCGAGGGAATAATAATGGAATTGATTGATGTAATAGACGGGATAGGGGTTGCTAGAAACAATTTACCGCGAGTTGAAGAATTAAGGGAGTGGACAGAAGGTTTTGATGGGTCACTGGACAAAATAGATAAGTTTTTGAAAAAGTTCAGAGTTGAAAAGATAAAAGTTCAGGAAGAAAAATTTGATCCATTGTTACACGAAGCCGTAGAAGTTGAGGATAAAGACGGTGAAAAAATAGAAGAAATTAGGCCAGGATATACAATGCACGGCAAAGTTATCCGGCCAGCTAGGGTAAAAATTATTAATTAAAAAATTAAGTTCAGCTTCGCCCATTCAGGGCACGACATAAATTCTTGCTAGAATTTTGTCTTTTACTCCCGCCAGTCGCGGTCCGTAAATCCCTTCATGGGCTGGAAGCTCACTTAATTGTTATAATAAAGGTATGGGAAAGATTTTAGGAATTGATTTAGGAACAACAAACAGCGCAATGGCGGTCGTAGAGATCGGTCAGCCGAGAATATTGGAAAACAAAGAGGGCATGAGAACTACGCCTTCCGTGGTCGCTATTGGTAAAAATGGCGAGAGATATGTCGGTGTTACAGCCAAAAGACAGGCGGTTACAAATCCGGCTAATACTATTTATTCCGTAAAGCGGCTTATTGGGCGAAGGTTTAGTGATGATGAAGTCCAGAGAGATAGGAAACTTTTGCCTTATGAAATCAAAGAGGGTGCTCATGGGGATGTGGAAGTTAAAATGTCAGACAAATTTCATAAGCCGGCTGAAATATCAGCCATGGTTCTACAGAAGTTGAAACAGGATGCTGAAGATAAGCTTGGCGAGAAAATAACCGAGGCAATAATTACCGTTCCAGCGTATTTTGACGATTCTCAAAGAAAAGCAACTAAAGATGCTGGAGAAATCGCCGGCTTAAATGTAAAAAGAGTTATCAACGAACCAACCGCCGCTGCCTTGGCTTATGGTTTGAACAAAAAGAAAGATGAAAAAATTGTTGTCTATGATTTTGGTGGAGGAACTTTTGATATTTCTGTTCTTGAAATAGGTGATGATACGATTGAAGTTAAAAGTACTGGCGGGGATACTCATCTAGGCGGTGACGATATAGATCAAAAAATAATCCAATATCTTTTGGAAGAGTTTAAAAAAGAACAGGGCGTAGATATTTCTAAAGACCAACTAGCGGTTCAACGCTTGAAGGATGCAGCTGAAAAAGCAAAACATGAATTATCAAGCACTCTTCAGACTGAGATAAACATTCCATTTTTGACCGCTGACGCTTCCGGGGCCAAACATTTCAGCATGACATTTACCAGAGCCAAACTTGAAAGTCTGGTTAAGGATTTGGTTGATCGTTCAATTGATTTAACCAAGAAAACAGTTGAAGAATCCGGCTTAAAAATGTCCGACATTAATGAAGTGGTAATGGTTGGCGGTCAGACAAGAATGCCCCTGATAACCGAAGAGGTTAAGAAGTTGTTTGGCAAAGAACCGCACAAAGATATAAACCCAGACGAAGTTGTGGCTATCGGCGCAGCTATTCAAGGTGGAATTATGCAGGGACAAGTAAGAGATGTTTTACTTCTTGACGTGACTCCGTTGTCGCTTGGCATTGAAACGTTGGGACAGGTGTTTACCAAAATGATTGAGAAAAATACTACCGTCCCTGTTTCCAAAACCCAGACATTCTCAACCGCAGCTGACAATCAGCCGTCGGTTGAAATCCATGTTTTACAAGGTGAACGGGCTATGGCTCATGACAACAAGACTCTTGGACGGTTTATCTTGGACGGAATTCCTCCGGCTCCTCGGGGTGTCCCTCAAGTTGAGGTTTCGTTTGATATTGACGCCAATGGTATCTTGAACGTTAAAGCCAAAGATAAAGGCACGGGCAAGGAACAATCAGTCAGGATTGAAGGATCATCTGGTTTAAGTGATGAAGAAAAGAAACGTATGACGGCCGATGCCGAGAAACACGCCGCCGAAGATGCTAAAAGAAAAGAATCGGCTGAAGCCAAAAATTTGGCTGAAACCTTGATATACACAACCGAAAAGATGGTTAAGGAAAATGATGGTAAAATAAAAGAGGAAGATAAAAAAGAGACAAGCGACAAGATACAAGCGACCAAGGAAGCCTTGAAATCAGAGAATCTCGAAGAAATTAAAAAGGCATCAGAAGAACTTTCAAAAGTAGCACAAAAGGTTGGGGCGTCATTATATCAGCAAAACCAGAAACAAGAGACAAGCGACAAGGAAGAAAAAGGGGAATCCCAAAAAGCGGAGGAAGCTAAGCCGGAGGAAGAGAAGAAATAATCCCTTGATTCAGAAAGGCAATGGCTACGGGATTATTTATTAGTTTTAAAAGTGTCAAATCAAGAACAGCCAAAAACTGAAGAAAAAGAGTCAGAACAAAAACCGGAAACACCGGACATTAAGCACCTAAGCAAGCTGTTCTTTTTGTCATATAAGTTTTCTCAGGGTAATGGAATTGATCAAAAATATATATTTCAGTATATCAAAACAAAACATCCTGATTGGAAGTTAACAAAAGATATGGAGAAGGTTTTAACAGCGAGTCTGGTGAGGTCGGTTGAATATTTTACTAGTAATAAACAATTACACCAGCAGGAGATGTCTGGTGAAAGAGATATTCACGCAAGTTTGGAAAGTGAAGTTTTTAATTTCGCTCATCAATTAGAAAAAGAACCAGAATCTAAAAATCTAATTAAAATTTTAGTTGAGTCTGTTGTGGGAAGTGATTATAAATTTTTGATAAGCAAAGGCGGAAGGCCGAGATCTGAGTCAGATAGGCCAACATCAACTTCTGATTCATTTCTTAGTCACCTGATTTATTATGGTTTTCTTGGACACAAAACTGGAGCGGAAGAATATGATGATATGTTTAGAGAAATAACCGATCATATAAGAGCTGGCAATTTATCTGGAGAAGATTTGAACAGACTTAAAGAAATAGTTTTTGTCTGGAACGAAAAACACCCTGACCAGAAAATAGATTTGGAAAAAGAATTAGGTGCGGAAGTCTAGCCAAACAGATGAGTAAAAAGACAAAAAAGTAAATATTTCTGCGTAGCCTTGTTGATTTCGAATCCTTTGAGCGACTTTAATACAAATTCAAAATATTTATGAAATTTTCTTATGAACACAAAATTGGGATGTAGTCCCTCGAAGGGACCCAATTTTTGTTCGAGAAAATGAGTAAATATTGTAGAATTTGTTAATGAGCGAACCGGATGAGAAATTAATAAGGCGAGAGTAGAAATATACATTAATGTCCAAAACGAATAAATTTATATTATGGTGTGTCTTGGTTGCGGTAACGAGTTTTTGGATGTGGGCTGGAGCGGCTAGTTGGCTTTCTAATCCTTTATTTGATCAAAACAACCTAAACAATTTTGGCATATTTGCCGGTGTTATGATTGTTTTGCTTTGCCTCTTGTCTCTTGGATTCATATTTTTCAGAGGTAAAAAAGAGAGTTTAATTTTGAGCGGTATTATCGGAGCGACATTTTTTACCGTATTTGGAGTGTCCAATTTTTACTTACTCGGTGTTACGATCTTAATTTTGTTGTTTATTCACTCTGATGATATGGTGTCTGGAGAAATAAATGAGCGGTTAAAAATGAATTCAAGAATTTTAATCAGAAAAAGTCTTGCTAACCTCGTCTTGAGTTTATTCATTCTTATTTCTTTTGCGGCTTTTTACAGTCCGGCCATAGAGAGCTACAAAAATCTTCAGGAATTGCCTTCGGCCAGCACAGTTTTTATAAAAAATATAATTGAACAAACGCTCGGCGGGCAGTTAGCTCAAGTTGAATCTCAGCAAAAAGACGTTGTTTTAAATCAGGTAACTTCGGAAGTTATAAGAGAGGCAAACTTGTTTTTAGAACCTTATTTTGACTACGCTCCGCCGGTTTTGGCTTTTGGTTTGTTTTTGGTATTATGGGGGGTCGGTTGGATATTTATCTGGCTGGCATTATTTATTGGATTGTTGTTATTCCAAATTTTGAAGAAAGCAAAATTTTTCAAAATTGAGGAAAGAGATGTAAAAGCAGAAGTCTTAACTATTTAGTTATGTCAAAAGATTATTATTCAACTTTAGGAGTACCAAGGACCTCTTCTCAGGATGAGATTAAAAAGGCCTATCGCAAATTGGCTCATCAATATCATCCTGACAAGCAAGGCGGGAACGAATCTAAATTCAAAGAGGTAAATGAAGCTTACCAGGTTTTGTCTGATCCTAAAAAACGTGAGAGCTATGATAATTTTGGTTTTGCTTATAACGATGGTTTTCAAGGCGGTCAGGAATATGCTGATTTCGGCGATATGTTCGGCGGTTTTAAGGGCGGACGCGGAGGCGGGTTTGAAGATATTTTGGATGCTTTTTCGGAAATGATGGGCGGGGGATATGCTCGTCCAAGTTACCAAGAAGAATCTCGTAAGGGTGAAGATATATATATGGAAGCTCATATTAACAAAAAAGATTTAGGAACTACTAAAGTTTTTGAATATAATATTTTGGATAAATGCGAAGACTGTGGCGGTAACGGCGTTGAAAAAGGATATAAAATGGTGAATTGCGGCAATTGTGCTGGAACCGGCCAAGTTAGGCAGACATCAAGAAGCGCTTTCGGTGTGTTTACCAGAATAGGAGTTTGTCCGAAGTGTAATGGTAAAAGGAAATTGCCTGAAAAAGAATGTCATATTTGTTCCGGTTCCGGAAGGGTAAAAACTAAAAGAAAAATGGAAATTAGGATACCTGATAATTTGGAGGGTAGTTATTCCGTGGTTATTCCTAAAGGAGGCAATGCTGGAAAAGACGGCAAAGAACCAGGTGATTTAGTTATCAATTTGAAGGTAAAATAGCTATCTTGACTTTATAGTCCTGGTTTGATATAATGTATTTATACTAGTACTTTACATAAAAAACGAGCCATTACCAGCCGAAAGGCTGGGGGCTCGGAAAAGCCAGTAAATACTCAATTAAATACCCATTTCTAGGCATTCAAGTAAGAAATTTAGGCCTTCAAAGACTGGGTATAGTGGAAAGAGAATCTCTACTCTACATGTAAGTGTTATTCTTGTTTGCTGGCCTTTCCGAGCCTTAATAGGCTTAAAAGCTGGTCTGTGGACTATGGGACGTCAGGAAACCGAAAGGAGACGTCTTACACCCTAGTGGGCCCTAAAGTCCACAGACCATTCAGGTTAGCGACGCAAGATGCGTCGCTAATACCACCCAGGTATGATGGGGACCTGGTCTGGTAGACAAGTCCTGCAACTCATCTGTGACACTATCCTGACATCGGCAGGCGTGATCAGGAAAGTATAACCCAAAGTCCGGAATGGTGGATTACCGGACGCCAGCGACGAAAGTCGGTGGTTTGCCCACTTACCCTCGGGTTTCAATTGCACATCGCGAAAGAAGCCCGGGGGTCTTCGTTTTGTGGGGCTATTTATGGTTGTATATACCAAACGAAGATGCTGTTTCCGATGACGGCGACAGGTTTATGGTTGTCTAACCAAGCATAAGATGTCTCTAATTTCTCGCGGGATCCCATGTAGAAAGATGCTGATACGGCGATGTAACCCCCATTTGGATTATCGGTCAGAAAGTCTCTGGCGTTTTTATATTTCCCAGATCTTATCCAAACTAATTTATTTTTTAGGTAATATGTTTGGTCTGACCAGCCGAAATAGTCTAGACTTATTTTTTGAATATTATTTTTATCTACCCACTGGCTTAATCTTTTAAGATCTTGGCCCCAGTCTAAGTTTGAATCAACAACATAACGATAACCTCCCGAAGATCCGCCAGCAGCTTGGTTAAAGTAAGTGAGGTAGTAAGGGTAAACAGAGATATTTTCGTATAAATACCAACCAAAGAGAGTAGTAAGTAGTAAGTAGTAAGTAGTAAGGATTTTTTTAGAACTTATCAAAGTACTCATTTTAATTAAAGTGCCAGAAAGAAGAATAAACGTAAACCCGTAAACCGGCAAAAGATGGCGGACTCCGATATTTAAATTTGAAGTGATGCTGGTATACCAATAAAGAGTCAGCCATAGGAACATGGTTAATTCTGTGAAGTGGTTTCGAGACCAATCCCATAATTTTTGAATCTTAAATCTTGAAACTTGAATCTTCCATTTAGTAGCCCAAATCAACCAAACAAGGATGATCAATCCCCAAAAAGCCAGGGGTTCTTTTAGAAAATAAACAACAGGGAAATATTGAGGCCAAGCCCAGTTTCTGACTTCGCCCATGAAGTAGGTCGTGTTACCTCCTGATTGTCTTTGTGTAACCATCAATAAACCAAGTCCATATTCAGCTAAACCGCGAATAACTGGCTTATCGGAGAGATAGACAATTGAATCGGCAAAATTTCTGTTTCCATATGATTTTAACAAATCCTCGGTATGATTTTTTTGTAGTTCTGGAGGATAGTTCCAAGTATGGAAATAGTAGACTGGCCAGACAATAAAGAGAAAACCGATTATAATAATTAAGATAGTAGTAAGTAGTAAGTAGTAAGTAGTAAGGATTTTTGATTTTTCTGATTTTAAAAGACCATATAAAATAGCGAGTACTAAGAAAAAAGGAACGAGAAGGAAAACAGAGAATTTGGTTAATTGGGCAACTCCCAACATTAAGCCAGCTAGACATAGATTTTTCTTTGTCGGTTTCTCTAAGTATTTGACAAAGAAAAATGTTGCCAGCAGAATACCGAATAATGCCGGCATATCTGTGGTAACGAAACGAGAATGAGCTAAAACCGTTGGCGAAAAAGAAAATAAAAACAGGGCAATTAGCGATGCTTTACTGCCATACAATTTACGGGACCAGATAAAAATAATTACTGCCGCTAAAATGAAAAACAGAAGCTGGGGTATTTTGGCATACTTTGCCAACTTGTCAGCATCATTACCTGAATTAAAAATTAATTTCCTGCCAAACTCCCATTGTCCGTTTATATCTTCTTGCCAGAACTTGCTTTCAAAAGCAGGTTCGTCTTTGACCCTCAAGAACTTTAAAGACAAACCGGCCAGATCTTTTGCTAGTGGAGGATGTTCTGGATTTAGACGGTGATCACCTTTGGTTATATACGAATACCCGGCTCCAATATGGGGCATTTCATCAACTATGGGAGAGTCGTCCCAGAGGCTGGTAATGGCTAGGATTAAAGCGGTTACTATAATTAAGACAGCGGTGAGTTTGTATCTCATTTTTCTAAGAAAAAGATTGCCGAGTTACGATGGTAGTCCTCAGTTTTATATTGTTCTTCCGTTAGGTAAAAGATGTTTTTAGCTAATTGTTTGGCCGGAGTCCAGGTGTCAGTCAAAAACATAACAGTTTGAGAGGGCATGGGTATATTATTAACCAAAACCCCACCCACATTTACAACAATATATTTTCTAACATTTATTGGATAACTTTTAATTTCATTTGCCAAATCAACATAGTTTTGGTTAAAAGCTCCTTTGGTTGCTTCACTTTTTGACCAGACATTAAAATAACGATGATATTCCAAGAAAACCAAAGAAACCAAGAAAAAAGCGAGGGCGAATTTTGCCAAGTTGCGTGATTCTCGGATATTGGCGTGAGGATCTATCAAGGCATGCCATTTATATAATTTGATTATAACCCAATATAAACCTTGGGCAGTAAAAATCATAACCACCGGCAAAACACCTATAGTTCTCAAAGCGTGTGACGCTTCAATAGATAAAAAACCAGGCAACAGTATTACAAAAAACCAGGCGAAAAGAAGAGTGTGGGTGGTTGAGAAATGGCCATGTTTTCTTCTTAGCCAGTGTCCCAACTCTTTGAAGAATCCCAGTAAGAAAAATATGCCAATTGGCAAAGAAAGCATTGGCCAACCGGAAATGTTGTGTCGCCAGTTATAATCTCCGACAAAATTAAACATGCCTAACGTTTTTATCACACTTAGGGCAAGTTCTCTTGATGGGTTTTCTTGGCTAAAAACCGACAAATCAGCTCCGGAACGGCTTAAGAATTGGCTTGGGTTTTGGAAAAAATATAAAAGTATCGGTAGGGCAACAACAATAGCTACAATTACAAACACAGCCAACCCTTTTAATGTTTTATCTTTTGTTTGTTTATATTTTGTGAAAGAAAAACCTTTTTTAACAGATAGCCAATAAGCTACTAAGACAAAAACCAAGATTAGCGGAGCAACTCGATAGGATATATAAGTGTAAACGCCTAGTCCCCAAAAAAATCCAGCCATCCCAAAACTAAACAAACTGGCCCTTTTGAGACTTCGCCAAAAAAAGTAGAACCCCAAAACAAGTATAAAAGGCAACATTATGGCCCTAAATCCTATTCTTGAAAAGTTTACATGCCAAAATGTTATTGCCAACAAGAAGCTAGATAGTTCGCCTATGTGTCTGCCAAAAAGATCTTTTGCTAAAAGGTATAGCCCAATTACCGTAAGGGTGCCGATTATTGCCGAAACAATTCTTAACGACCAAGGATTATTTCCAAACAAACCAACCGAGATTGCTTGTAAATTAATAAACAATCCTTCCCGGCCGTTATTTTCCGGATAAAAAACTTTAAATGAACCTGTTTCTAGGGCGGTGAGGGCATTGTTGCCGTTCATGGCCTCGTCGGGATATAAACCCGGCGGGGAAGAATCTAATTGATAGAAACGAAAAAACACTGCTATCAGTATAATTAAAACAAAAATCATACACTCTTTGTTCCTATCACTCAGATGCATAACATAATTTTACGATACTACTGGCTATTTTGCCAATTAAATTTCAGCGCATGTTGATAAAGTTGATAAATTATTAGACAGTAATCTTTTTTTATTATAATATCGTCTTATTAATATGACTTCTTCTGTAGAAGAAAACATAGTTGTTGTTGAAGGTGGTAGAGCGGTTGAAAGAAGTGAAGCCGATTTAGTTGCGGAAACTCTTAAAGTTATGGAAGAAATGTGGAGTGCTAGGGGCGCCTTTGATCAGATAAGAAATTCTAAAACACTAGATACCATAACTCACGAAGATATTGGGGTGAGGGATGAATGGCGAGCCAAGCGAGAGGAATTTATCGCTCTACTTCAGGCGCTTCCAGAAGATTTGGCTACTCAAGTTGACATTACTCCACCCGTAACTGCGGGGGAGGTTTTGATTTCTCATGGAGGAGAAGCAGGTGGGGACATAGTCGGAGAAGCGCTAATCAGACCGGAAGGGGACATAGCGCCAAGTGTTAATCAGGAAACAAGTGATAGATTATATCAAACAACCATAGAACTTTCCCAGAAATTAGCTTATCTTGAAGATACAAAGGCAAAACTCAAAGTAGCTGAAGGCCGGGCTTTGAGGCATGATGTTACTGAACACGGAGTGCCTTATCTGACTTCAGAAAAAGAAAAAACCGAAGCAGAAATTAAGCAGTTAAAAGCCGAGCAAAAGAAACTAAAGAAAGAAGTGGAAAATAGTGCTGGGGAAGCGGAGGATGAAGCTAGAAAAAAAGCTCAAGCTGATGTTAAAAGGATGGAGGCCGAAGAAAAAGCGGCAGAAGAAGCCGAAGCTAAAGCCAAGAGAGTTGAAGAAATCAAGACGGCACTGGCTAAGCTTTATCATGATACATGGGACAAGAAACAAGAGCTTGAAGGTGTTTCCGAAAATCTCAAAAGAACCAAAGCTACTGGCCGGATGATTGAATCTGCTGGTCTTGAAGCAAATGAAGTCAAATTTAAAGGTGAGCTCAAAGATATTGAGAAACAGAAAAAAGATTTAGAGAAGGAGTTAGCTAAACTTGAGAATGGTATCGGCAAGTCATTTAAAGATAGATTCAAAGAATCTTATGAAAAAACTGAAGAAGTAGGAGAACCTCCTAAAACATCAAGAGTAGAAACTATCCAGCTAGAACCTCAAGTTGAAGCTCAAGAAAAATCCAAGAAAAAATTCCGTTTATGGAAATGGACCAAAGAAAGAGTTAAAACATTTTTCAAAGACGGTGGTTTGTTTGGAGAGTTTGTTCAAGCTGAAACAATGAGACAGGGAACCGGCCATGCGTCTGGTAGCGCCGAAGCTTTATCTACTTTAATTAAAACCGAGTGGAATATTGATAATCCTGACGCAGTTCAAGACATAGCTAACGAAGCCCTAAAAGTTGAAAATAAAACTGGAATCAAAATGGATACTGAAACCTTTGGATTTATGGTTGAACAAGTTTCAAGAGATAGAAAAGAAGCTAACGACGATGAAAAAAGTTATATAATTAAAGACGCCATTGATAACCTAAAAACCAACTTGGCCAAAGCTCGCGGTCAGGCCACTTCGGAATCAGTGCTTTCTTCGGAGAATCTCGCTCAAGTTGAAGCTGAAATGAAAAAGGAACTGGATAAGATTTCTGATGCCGCTTTCGTCGAAGATTTTAAAGGTTTTGCCAAAGTTATGAGAGATAATTTAGACAAGTGTTGGTGGTTGAGATATTTATATGGCGGGGCCGAATTAGCTGCTGTAGGTGGTTTGGGCTATTATTATCTGTCTGGTAGTAATGAAGCTATAAATTTATCCAATGTGGTTAAACCTAAAATTTTTATGCCCGAAACTTTAAAACCTCCGGGAGTTCCTGATGATGTTCGTTTAATGATGGATCATTACTGGGGAGTGGCAAAAGGACTATTGGGCGAGCACGGTATGGCTAATCCTAGTGATAGCCAGATAATGGAAGTGACAAAGGTTTTAGCAAAAGACAACAATGTTGCCGTTCCGCCGTGGGGAATAGAAGGGGAGAGTCTGCACACCAAATTACCTGTTCATTGGGTATTAGTTAAGGGGGCGGCAAGTTTCATTTTAAGAAATTATATCGGAACACCATAATATTAATAAATAGTAGCGTAAGTCCTAAATATGTTAAACAAAACAAAACAACAATTAGCTGATAAGTTGGGGGAGTTACTGGCCAAGTCTGTGTTTGACGACGAAACCAAAAATATAATTTTGGAAAATATTGATAAAATACCCGAACATTCCTTGTATAAACTATTGGCAGTTCTTGAAGGCGAACAGAAAGAATTTGATTTGGCCTCTTTTGATTTAGACTTATTTCTCAAAGATCAGGATCAGAACTGGGCTACAACTAAAGAAGAACAGAAAAAAGCCGCCGAAACAGTTGCCAACAAGTGGGCGGTTAAATTAGTTTAACTTCGGTCAGATTAATGCAATTATTATCAAAAAGCTAGGTTTTACCTAGCTTTTTGAGGTGTTTATAGTGAGCTTGTCGAACTATTGACAAAGTTGTTTATATTTGATATAATGTAAACATAAGCTTGCCGACAAGATTTCCTTCGTTTTAGTTCACTGACAAAAACTTTGCGTCCCAGAGGCGCAAGAAAGGTACAATCATGAACTCACGGGTTATCGGTGGTGTTGTCACGGTTGTTGTGCTCGCGGTGATCATCGGCGTTTTCGCCACGCGGTCGTCGTCCCAGACGCCGGAGGTTCGTGCGGTCACGGACGTCGCCGAGGATGGCACCGAGTATGCCGTCCAGCACACGTTTCTGTGCACCTTGCCGGGTGGCAGGGAAGCACGTGACTGGCACTTCACCGACCGTTGGGTGAAGAACCAGCTGAGCTACGATACCTACCACGCCGGCGGCGTGGCGGGCGGAACTGTCGTCGCCATCCAACGGGTGTCGTCGGTCAACTCTGGCCATGTCCGGTTCCGGCGCGAGAGGCTGAGCCTCTCGGGCTCCTCACTTGAGGGACACGACTATCTCCGCGTTCGGATCAACGGCGAGGTGGCGACCATCGAGGAGGACGTGCTCTTCGTGGAGCACAACGTCAACCTCGAACCGCCGCCGGCGACTCTGCCGGCTTGCGGAACGCCGCGGTCGTAACCTACCGCCGGCGCGGAGCGTTCAAGGGAGCCCCAACCAGTATATGGTTGGTCCGCTCCCGGGGGCGCTTTTTTGTTTTTTATAAATATTTTTGTGATATAATAAAATCATGGTAGAAATTACTGAATCCACAATTCAACACGATATTATTGAACTTGAACGGCAACTTGAAGCGAAGAAAGCCGCTTTGGGCCAGGAAAAAACGGAAAAAGAGGTTTTACATGAAGTTGTCGGTGAAAAAATTCAAGAACATGTGCCTCAATACCAGCCACAATCTCAAATACCAGTTGCTGGTCCGCCGGCAGTGAGCCAAGTTGAGCCGCCAAGTTATCTTAGCCAGGAATTAAAAGACAAGATACAAGAAATAGTTAAACTAGTCTTCGCCAAAAACTTAGACGAAGGACTGAAAGAAGCGGCCAAAACTGGCAATATGGCTTTAATTGATTCTTTCCACGACATTATTGTAGACGAGCTTTATAATCAGCTTATTGAACAAAGAAAACTTACCAAGATGGAGTAGTTAAGGTAACAACCAAGAAAACTTATTTCTGGGGCACGGCGTAAATTTCTGCTGAAATTTCGCCTTTTACTCAGCTCAGCCAGCCTCCGTAAATCCCCATCAATAAATTTTCTTGATTGTTACCGTACTATCTATACAGAGTCGGTAGAGTTGGTTCTTTGAGGGATTTACGGACCGCGACGGCGGGAGTAAAAGACAAAATTCTAGCAAGAATTTATGTCGTGCCCGAAAAGGACCAACTCTACCGACTAAGCAATGGATATATTTTTCATTATTTATCTTCTTGTCCTGACCGCGTTATTTATCGCCGGGTTTGCTTTTGTTGATAATCTCAAAAAAAGAGGCGGTATTACCAGAGCATTAAACATGTCTCTTTTTCTAGTGACCTTACCTCGCGAGGCATTTTCAGCCGGCCAAGGACAATCGCAGCGGCCTGAAAAAGAAATAATCTCCATAATGGAGCATCTTTACTCTTCATTTACCAACCTTCATTCCAAAGGTTGGAATAAATTTATCTATGGCGAGCCGTATATTTCTCTGGAAATGGCCGTTCATCACATTGGCGAGGAAATTAATTTTTATGTAGCTGTGCCTAAAAACTATGAACAAATTTTTGAAAAACAGGTTCAGGGAATTTTTCCGATGGCCGAACTGGAGCGGACAAAGGATTACAATATTTTTAACCCAGACGGAGTGTCGGTCGGGGCTTACCTAAAACTGAAAGAAAATCCAATCCTGCCTTTTAAAACTTATCAACAACTTCAGTCGGATCCGCTTGGCGCAATTGCCAACTCTCTTTCTAAACTTGAAAAAGAAGGCGAAGGAGCGACAATTCAAATTCTTATCAGGCCGTCCCATCACACCGAAGTCAGGCATGATGCCCAGAGAGTGGCTAAAGAAATGCAATCAGGTCACGACTTTAAAACCGCTCTAAAACGAGTCAAAAAACCGCAAACTAAAGAAGAAAAACAAAAAGAAGCCGAGAAAATGACACCGCAGTTGGTTACCCCGTTTGGTCAGGAAATGGTCAAATCTATTCAGTCAAAATCAAGTCGCCCCTTATTTGATACTAATATTAGGTTGATCGTTTCAGCTAATGACAAATTCAGAGCTGATCAGATACTGCAAAATCTAAGTGAATCGTTTGTTCAGTTTGCATCGCCGGATATGAACAGTTTCGCGGTTAACAAATCTCCCGAAGGAAGATTTTTAAGAAGATTATTGTTTAATTTTTCTTTCCGTCTTTTTAATAATTCTAATGTTGCCGTTCTTTCAAGCGAAGAGATTACCAGTCTTTATCATTTCCCATTTACTTCAGCAACTGCTCCCAAGATTAAATTTTTAAAAGCCAAGCCAGCTGAACCGCCGCCTAACTTGCCTCAACAGGGAGTGATACTGGGCAGAAATATTTATCGTGGAGAAGAGCGTGTAGTCAGAATGACCGATGAAGATCGCCGCCGGCATTTGTATACTATTGGTCAAACCGGAACCGGCAAGTCAACCCTAATGAAAGCTATGCTTCGCCAAGATATTGAGAACGGCAAAGGGTTGTGCATGATTGATCCCCATGGAGAGTTTGCCGAATTTGCGCTTTCAATTGTCCCAAAGAATCGTATTGATGACGTTATATATTTTGATCCGGGTGATGTTGAAAGGCCGATGGGTTTGAACATGTTGGAAATTGATCCTAGTCATCCGGAACAGAAAACACGCGTAATTGATGAATTGTTTACTATTTTTGACCGGTTATACGATCTCAAGCAAACCGGCGGACCGATGTTTGAAAAATATTTTAAAAATGCCGCCTTATTGCTTCTGGATGACTACAGAAACGAGATCCCGACTCTGGCTGATATTTCCAGGGTTATGGTTAATAGCGCTTACCGAGCCGATAAATTAAGTCGTGAGACAAACCCGTTAGTCAAAGAGTTCTGGCAAATGGAAGCCGAAAAAGCCGGTGGAGAAGCGTCATTGGCCAACATGGCCCCATATATTTCCTCCAAGGTTACTTCTTTTGTCTATAATGAATTTCTGCGCCCGATTATTAACCAAAAAAAGAGTGCTTTTAATTTCCGCGAGGTGATGGATAGTCAGAAGATTTTGATTATAAATCTTTCCAAAGGCCGGATCGGCGACTTAAATGCTAATTTATTGGGCATGGTTATAGTTGGTAAACTTTTAATGGCCGCTTTATCAAGGGTTGATATAGTTGATGAAAAAGCAAGAAAAGACTTCTATCTTTATATTGACGAATTTCAGAATTTTACCACCGAAAGTATTAGCGTTATACTTTCGGAAGCCCGTAAGTATCGGTTGGATCTGATAATCGCCCACCAGTTTATCAAACAACTCAAAGACAACATTCGTGATGCGGTTTTCGGCAATGTTGGTTCTATTGTTGCTTTCCGAATCGGGCCGGATGACTCGGAGTTTATGAAGAATAAGTTTGAACCGGTCTTCTCGCCTCAAGACCTTATGAACATAGACAACCTGAATGCTTATGTTAGTTTATTGATTAATGGACAAACATCCCGTCCCTTTAATGTAAGACTGGAAACAGAGAAAGTGTTTGGCGCCGGTTCGCCGGAAATAGCTAGAAGCATCAAAGAAATGTCCCGTTTAAAATACGGCCGGCCAAGAGAAGAAGTTGAAAAAGAAATTCAGGAACGGGTATCAAATATAATTAAATAAAAAGTGTTTACTAAAAAAGATTTATTTTCCTCACTTATCACCGGTTTTTATACTGGTTTAATTGCTTGGCAAATTTTAATGTTTCTTGGAAGGCCTAGTGTCATGGGCTATTCTTTTGCTTGGCTAATGATCGTTGTCCCAGTTTTTTGGATATTGGGAGTTAACTTAGGATATTTTCTTGGACGATGGATTAATTTTTTCAATCAGTTTGGCAAGTTTGCGGCCATTGGTTTCACTAATGCCGCCGTTGATTTTGGTGTTTTGAACTTATTAATTGCTTGGTCTGGTATTGCTACTGGTATTTTGTATGCTGTTTTCAAAACAATCTCATTTATAGTATCAGTAACTCATAGTTATTATTGGAATCGGCACTGGGTTTTTGGGTCTCAAAGCGTTGAAAAAAGGAAAGAGTTTTTTGAATTTATTTCTGTTTATATAGTTGCCTCAGCAATTAACGTTGGGACTGCTTCGGCTACTGTATTTTGGGTTGATCCAATGTTTGGTCTTGGTCAAAATGCCTGGGCTAATGTTGGGGCAGTGGCTGGATCAGCCGTGGCTTTGGCCTTTAGTTTTGTAGGGGTTAGGACTATGGTGTTTAAGAAAAAAGAAAATGCTTTACCGCAAATATAGGCCCCAAACCTTTAACGAGGTTGTCGGGCAACAACATGTGGTTCAGACGCTTCGGGGAGCATTAACAAGTGGCCGAGTGAGCCATGCTTATTTATTTTGTGGTCCTAGGGGAACAGGGAAGACAACTCTGGCTCGGCTTTTGGCAAAGAGTTTGAATTGTGAAAAAAGAACTAAAGAAGGTGACTGTGACGACTCTTGCGGCGCTTGCTTAGCGGTTAATAATAATAATTCCCTGGATCTGATTGAAATAGACGCCGCCTCAAATAGGGGAATTGATGAAATAAGAAACTTGAAAGAATCGGCTCTGGTGGCTGCTCCCGGCGGTAAATACAAAATTTTTATCATTGATGAGGTTCACATGTTGACCAAAGACGCTTTCAACGCCCTTCTTAAGATTCTTGAAGAACCACCGGCTCACGTTGTTTTTGTTCTGGCTACAACCGAACCCCATAAGATGTTGCCGACAGTTTTGTCTCGTGTTCAGAGGTTTGACTTTAAACGGCTAACGCCGAAAGAAATAGACGGTAAATTAAAAGGGATGCTTAAATTAGAAGGAATTGTGGTAGATCCGGAGGGGATAATGGCTATTGCCATGTCGTCTGACGGGGCTTTACGTGATGCCGAAGTCTCTTTGTCTAAAGTTATTGCTTCCCATGATTGGAAAACACAAATATCTGTTGATGACGTGTATAATTCGCTTGGTTTAATTCCTTTAAACTACTATCCGGAATTTCTTGGTTATCTGGCGACGGGCAACAAAAGTTTGGCTCTTGATTTTGTAAACAAGGCCTATTCATCAGGTGTTGATGTCGGCCAGTTTGCTTCTGGATTTGTGGAATATTTGAGGAGGATTTTAATGCACACAATTAATCCGTCGGTTTTGGTTTCAGTCGGCGAGGAACTTCTGGACCAAGATCTTAAGCTTGTTTCAACTTATTCTCAAGCCCTGACCCAACAACAGCTCATCCGCATGATGAACGTTTTTGTTTCAGCTAAAGAGGGGATCAAATCTTCACCAATTCCACAACTGCCGTTAGAATTGGCGGTTTTGGAAATTCTCGGTTAACTATTTTCCTTTAAAATACTTTTTATTTCTTAATTTATCCGGAAGCAAATCTTCTTTAGTATACTGTTCGTAACCTTTACCGTAATTTAAATCTTTCATCAGCTTTGTAGGAGCGTTTCTTATTTTGAGAGGAATGGGGAGATTGCCGTATTTTTTAACATCATCAAGAGCTTTGAAGTATGCTTCGTAAGAACTTCTGTCTTTGTTGGCGTTAGCCAGATAGACTGTGCCGTGGGCTAGATTTATTTGAGCTTCCGGAAGACCGATTATTTCTACGGCTCGGAACACCTCGTTGGCTACAACTAAAGCCGTCGGCTGGGAATTACCGACATCTTCACTGGCAAAAACAACCATTCTTCGAGCGATGAATTTGGGATCTTCTCCGGCATCTATCATTCTGGCCAGATAATACAGAGCCGCATCGGGCTGGCTGGCCCGCAAAGATTTAATGTAGGCGCTTATAATATTGTAATGTTCTTCGCCTTTTTTATCGTAACGAATAAATTTTGATTGAAGGGCATTTTGGAGGTTCGGGAGATTAATTTTACCGTATAATTGCTTAGCTGATTCAAGAACAGTGAGTGCTTGGCGGGCGTCGCCGTTGGCCATACTTACTAACCAGTTCACTGATTCTTTATCTATTTTATAACCGGCCGTCTTTATAATTTTTGCCATATTTTCTGAACCATGTTGTTCAAGGACAAAAACCCGACAGCGGGATAAAAGGGGAGAGATAACTTCAAAACTTGGGTTCTCGGTTGTTGCTCCGATAAAAGTTAGTTCACCGCTTTCAACATAAGGTAAAAGAAAATCCTGCTGGGCTTTGTTAAATCGGTGAATTTCGTCTAAAAATAATACCTTGGGAAATATTGAACTTGTCTCAACAATTTTTCGTATGTCATCTTTACCGGCGGAAACGGCTGATAATTCATGAAGGTCGCCCTTAATGCTCTTGGCATAAATCTTGGCTAGTGTCGTTTTGCCACAGCCAGGCGGACCCCAAAGAATAAACGAAAATCGGTGGCCTTTTTCTATTGCCACCCGCAACGGCTTATTCGGCCCAACCAAATGTTCCTGGCCGACAAAGCTGTCCAAATCCTTCGGCCTCAATTGTGCTGCTAGAGGTTCCATATCTATTTATTCAATGTCAATTTCATGGTAAAATCAAGCAGACAGGTAAGATTGTGATCAATTAACTTCTTGCTTGAGCTGCGGGGTCGTCTAATGGTAGGACGCCTCCCTTTGAAGGAGGATATTCTAGGTTCGAGTCCTAGCCCCGCAGCCAAGGTTGGAAGTATCGAGGTGACCTATGTGCCTCGATATTCACCCGACTTACTATTCTGTTAAAGCATACCGGCTGAGCGCCGTATTCAAGAACATGAGACCGCCGAAAGGCGGTTTTGTGTTTATGGGACAAATAAGCTATCTTACTAAATTCTGGACTTACCTATATTTAAATTAGAAATTACGGCTAATATCGTAGCTTGGTATGGAGCAGTTGTTGCTACCTTTTCTGGCCTAGTGAGTATTCTTAATTTTTTAGCAGACAGAGAAAGGGTTAAAGTAAGATATCAGAGGGGTATGCGGGTTACTCCGGGCGGCATGGATTATGATGAAAATAAAGACTATACAGTTATAGAGGTAATTAATCTTTCAAGACGTCCCGTAACAATAAAAAGTATTGGGGGTGAGTATCTATGGAAATATGGCGGGTTTTTATCTTCTAACTCTCTGCGTGAGGGACAAGTTACAATTGAGGCCGGTAAAAATCACAGCATATTGATGGAGGAATCTATTATCCTATGGAACGATATGGATAGTTTTACTGCCTATAATGTTACGGGGAAAACGTACCGCGCCCCGGTAGCGAGATTTTATATTAGGTGGGCTTGGTATACTTTTAAATTTTTCAAGAAATTATTTACTAAAAAATCGCACCCATAAAAATGTTCATAATTTTAGGATTTAAAATCTTATTTTCTTTGATTGAAGGATTATTTCTTTCTAAATCTCTAAAAAAAGCACTAGGTTATGCCATTCTGTTCCGGTTCATAAAAGCTGTAGAATCCTCTGGTATTATTTGTGTTGTTTTGCTTGGCTTTATGTTTATAGATCCTTCCTGCTGGTCATAAGTAATATCTAATTTTGGTTTCTAAAATATCCCACTTTCTTCTCTGCGGCCACTTTTAAATTTAAGTACAACCTGATATATTATTATCGGAATAGCGAGAGTCGGTATTCTTTGGTATTTAATCAAAGACGGGGATTGCGCAATAGTCGGCTTATGCCGTAAAAAACAATCAATGGTCTACTGGATATATCGAGAGTCGGGCCGAGCATCAATGGAGCATCTATGAGGGCCGGGGAGTGAACAAAGAGTGAAATAAGCGATTAAATCTTGTTTTTCTTTAAGTAACTGGCTATTCCCGCAAAAAACTTCTGAACGGGAGTTTTTTGTTTTTAGGGCTAGAAATAACAGTTGATTTTGGAGCAGTAAAATGAAATAATAAAGCCATATTTATATGGATTTACAAGAATTTAAAAAACAACAAATAAAAGAGCAGCTAGGGATTAGAGAGGATTTTGGCATTATCCATGCCTTTGTTGATTTTGCTAATGTAAATCACTGGTTCGAATATGACGATCAAAATATTAATGGTGAACCGTTGCCGCTTGATCAAAGACTTAGTATAGACCTTCAAAAATTACATGATTTTATCAATTTATTTTCTAAAGACATTCGTTTTTATTATGGACACGATCCAACTAAGTCAGGTTCTATCGGTTTTCACAGAGCTTCTAAGTATGTTTTTGGTCAGTCAAGAGTTTTTACTAAACCGATTCAGAAAATTAAACACTACTTAAATCCAGCAGAATTGGCTGCCACTACTGGCTTGGTTAATCTAGATAAGTTGGGGAGCTATATAATAATTCCTAAATCTAATTTTGATGTCGAAATCACTCTTGATGCTATCAGATTGGATGAAAGATATAATACATTTTGCCTATTATCGGGTGACGCTGATTTTGCTCCATTGTTGCGTTACCTAAAAGGATCAGGAAAGAAAACAATTTTAATTAAAGGCGGCTACATACAGGATGTTCTGAAGCAAGCTTCCGACGTAGTTATTAACGCTCAGGATATAAAGCAATATATAGCTATGGAAAAGCAAAAGCCCGGTTCGTGAGAACCAGGCTTTTGCAGAAAGTTGACTCGTATCCACGAGCAGGGCAGAACGAGTCTGCAAATACAATATAGCACATGACTAGATGAAAAGTCAATGATTATCCACAGGTGTCTAAATTATGAAAATATATATCTTTAAAACTCATCTTTTTTATGACAAGAAGGTTATTCGTGAAATTGAGGTTCTTGAGAACAGTAGTCTGTATAAACTTGCCGAGGCGATTGTCGGAGCTTACGATTTTGATTTTGACCATGCCTTTGGCTTTTTTAGTGACATAAGTGAATATCCGTTTAGATCTAAAGAGAAATATGAGCTATTTGCCGATATGGACGATATAGAGCCGACTGGGGCTAAAAGTGTTAAAAAGACAGATACTACCGAATTATGGAGAAACCCTCATGATAAATGGCTTTTCCTGTTTGATTACGGAGATACTTGGCTTTTCGTAGTTGAACTAATCAGATTTAGTGAAAAAGAAACAAAGAAAAAATATCCTCGTGTAGTTAAAAAGGTAGGGCTATCACCCGAACAATATCCGGAGGTTGATGAAGATGAAATTCCGGTAGCATAAGTAGTATAATGAGACACTATATTTTCCACAATTTTCTTCATTTTTTAGCTTTGTATAAAGGCTTCATGCCAAAATGAGACATTCTTAAATATCGACTGTTTTATCTCATTTGTCCCATTTTGACCCCGATCGAGACGGGTCAGATGGTCTCTAGGAAAGACCCCCGAAAAGCCTTATAATATCCCTAGTTACGAGGTCCTAGACCGGGCATGCTAGCCAAGGTTGGAAGTATCGAGGTGACCTATGTGCTTATGGAAATAAAATTTTATCCAGATTCGGACCTAGAAGATTTTCGAGAATCTGTTTTGGAATATCAAAAAATTTGGGATGAAAATAGTTCTCAAATTATATCATCTTGGGAAAGTCATTCCGGATTAAAATTTAGAGAATCATATATTAATGCTATTGTTTGGGATGGAATTAGCGCATCTCATCCATTGTCCTTGCGATATGATTTGTTGCCTGATGGTAAAAAAGATACACTTGCCCATGAATTAGGCCATAGACTACTTTATAAAAGACTATCTTTTGCCAGCCAGCATTTTACTATCGGCTATTATTATAGCTGGTTATTGGTTCTTGAAGGTGCCTGATGGTTCTCAAAAGGTGGAAGCAATTGAGCAGAAGGAATTGCTTGTTCTTGAGGCAAAAGTTATTCCACCCGATGGAATAGAGCTGCCAGTTAACTGGGGTGACCTGGGCCTTCAGTTGATAGATAGCGGAGTTATAGATAAAGAAAAATTTATGGCGATTTATACCAATCGGGAAGATGTTTCAGAGTCTGATAAAAAACTTCTTGAGGAGTCTAGTAACGGTAAGATTATCATGACGCAACGCAATGCCAACTTTCTTCTTAACCTTTTCTGGGCTTTGGGGTTGGGCAATAAAAACGAAATTCTGGAAAAAGGTCCAATGACAGACCAGCAATATGGCGGTGCCGACAAATTTGCTTCAACCGGAGGATGGACTCTGGCAAGAGGCGATGCCATGGATCATTACTCAAAACATTCTTTTGTCATATTGACTTCGAGCCAGCAGACATTGGTTGAGAGAGTTTCCCAGAACATTTACCGTCCTTGCTGTGGAAATTCAGCCTATTTTCCAGACTGTAATCACGGCATGGCTATGCTTGGACTCCTTGAATTAATGGCTTCACAAGGAGTAAGCGAAAGGGAAATGTATAAGGTTGCTCTGCAGGTTAATGCTTATTGGTTTCTAGATACATATCTGACAATCGCAAAATATCTGGAGACCAAGGGGGACTCATGGCAAAAAGCTGATCCGAAAGAGATTCTTGGCCCGAATTATTCAAGCGCCGCGGGCTATCAAAAGATTCTTAGCCAAGTTTCTCCACCTACTCAAAGAGGCGGCGGATCATGCGGGGTATAATAGTGTATAATAAGTTTAGTAATAATTAAGCCTCTTAGTTTAACTGTTAGGATATCCAGTATCCTATGAGTCTATTAAATGGCTATTAGTAAGTATGGGTAAACTTTCAATCAAAAAATATTGTCTGCTCTGTGTGTTGGGCGGTGAGGTGGCATATACCGCTTGTATAATATACGGCGCAATCCTTACGGGTAAAGCCGCTGAACTTCACCATTCATTTTTTGAGTTATTGCCTGGATTCACTTGGTTAAGTTTCGGAAGCTTTATTGTTGGAGCGATTACCATAGGCGTTTGGTCCGGTCTTGGAGGCGCATATATCGCTTGGATGCATAATTACAGTTTGGAAAGATAAAAATGTGATTTGGACGAACACTTTATGCGGCGGAAAATTATTAAATAAAATAATCTATGTGTTTTTCAGCATCAGCCAGTTTTATAGCCGGTTCCGCATTATCAGCGGTTGGAGTCGTAACTCTAAAAAAGGCCAAGCGAAAGGCCGAGATTCCTTTTGCTATGATTCCACTTTTATTCGGTATTCAGCAAATCACCGAGGGTTTTGTTTGGCTTTCGTTTAGGCTTGATACTTCTTGGTTTAACACAATAATGACTTATACTTATTCTTTATTTTCCCATGTGTTGTGGCCTATTTTTGTACCAATATCCGTTGGACTATTAGAAACCGTATCCTGGCGTAAAAAAGTCCTTTTATTATTTAAATTTATGGGCATTGCGGTCGGCCTATACTTACTTTATTTTCTTGTAAAGTTTTCTATAACTTCCAGGGTTATTAACGAAAGTATCGTATATAATTCTCCGCATTTTTATATTATTCTGGTCTTAATTTTCTATTTTGCGGCGACATGCATAAGCTCACTTTTTTCAAGCCATAAAATAATTAATATTTTTGGAATTACGGCGTTACTGTCTGCGGCAGTAGCCTATAGATTTTATGCATTATCCTTTATCTCTGTATGGTGCTTTTTTGCGGCAATACTGAGTGTCATAGTTTTAATTTATTTCTATTATTACAACAAACATGGAAAATAGTAATCACCCAAAAATCTATACTTGTCCCATGCACCCGGAGGTTAGAAAGACAGAGCCGGGTCTTTGTCCGGGTTGTGGCATGGATTTGATTCTGAAAAAACCTGGAACCAATGGCCAAAACCACAAAAATCACACCAAAGCCAAAGCGACTCACGAGCATCAGGCAGAAATGACCAACCCGGCCATGGCTAAAAAAATGGAAGCGGATATGCGACGTCGTTTTTTGATTTCATTTCTACTCTCAATACCTATTTTTCTCTATTCATCGGTTGGTATTAATTTCTTTGGATTTAATCTACCAACACCAATACCGGTTAACTGGTTTCTTCTCATACTTACTACGCCAATTGTCTTTTGGACCGGCTCCATTTTTATTACCGGCACATATTATTCACTTAAGGCGCGAAAGCTCAATATGTCGGTTTTGATCGCTACCGGTGTACTGGCGGCGTATCTCTTTAGCGTATTGCTTACGTTTATAAGGCCGGAATCAGAAACCTTCTACGAAGCTGCAGCTCTTCTGGTAACCTTTGTACTCTTCGGCCACTGGATGGAAATGAAATCGCGCAGAGGCACATCCGATGCTTTGCGTGCTCTTTTTGATCTAGTACCGCCAAAAGCTAATGTTATTCGTAATGGCAAGGAGATAAGTATTCCAAGCGCAGAAATTATTCACGATGATATTGTATTGCTTCGTCCCGGAGATAAAGTGCCGGTGGACGGTGAAATCATTGATGGAGAAAGCTCTATTGATGAATCGTTGGTTACAGGAGAATCTATACCAGTTTTAAAAATTATAGGGGCAAAAGTAGTCGGAGGCTCGGTAAACCAAACTGGCACGATTAGATTCAAGGCTACACAGGTCGGTTCGGAGACTGTGCTTGCTCAGATTATTAAGATGGTTGAGACGGCCCAGAATTCCAAAGCCCCTGGACAACGCATCGCCGACAAGGCAGCAGCATATCTTGTAGTCCTTGCCATTGGTTCCGGACTGGCCGCATTCTTTGGTTGGTATTTTATAGGGAGTGTTGGATTATTAACTGCGCTGACATTCGCTGTTTCAACTGTGGTGATTGCCTGTCCGGATGCACTGGGATTAGCTACCCCTACGGCAGTTGCAGTAGGAACCGGCCTTGGGGCAAAACACAATATTCTTATTAAAGATGCTGTCACACTTGAAAACACATCTAGATTAAATGCCATTGTTCTAGACAAAACAGGCACACTTACCGAAGGTAAACCTAAGGTTACAGGTGTTGTTGCATTTAACGGATTTACTGAAAGAGACATATTGAACTATGAAGCCAGCGTAGAAGCTGGTTCAAATCATCCTCTCGCCAAAGCGATTATGGAAGAAGCGGAACGGCAGGGCGCAATACCCCTTGAGTTAATCAGTAAATTTGAATCTATTGCCGGTCATGGTCTTAAGGCGGTAATAAATGGAAAAACGGTTTTTGCTGGAAAAGAAAAGCTCTTGCTTGATAACAAAGTTGATGTTGGCAGTGCCAGGGAGGTATTAGACCGTTTATCAAGTGAAGGCAAGACTTTGAGTTTGATTGCTGTGGATGGCAAGCTTGCCGGTGTTGTTGCGGCCGCTGATACCATTAAGCCGACGGCAAAGAAAACTATAACCGGCTTAAAACAACTCGGCATTAAAGTCGCTATGATTACCGGAGACCATAAAGGTGTGGCTGAAGCGGTGGGTAAAGAATTAGGCATTGACAGGATATTTGCCGAGGTATTGCCAGGAGATAAAGCAAAGTATGTGAAGAAGCTTCAAGATGAAGGCAAGTTTGTGGGTATGGTTGGCGACGGTATTAATGATGCTCCGGCTTTGGCTCAGGCAGATATAGGTATTGCTATCGGCGCAGGAACAGATGTGGCCATTGAAACTGGTAATATTGTGCTTATGAAGTCAGACCCTTACGATATTGTGGCAGCGATTCGTTTGAGTAAAGCCACTGTAGTAAAAATGAAGCAAAATTTGTTCTGGGCTGCAATTTACAATGTACTGGCAATTCCAATTGCAGCCGGTGTTTTCTATAATTCACTTGGTTGGTCTCTTCGTCCAGAAATCTCAGCTCTGTTAATGTCAGCATCATCTATTATCGTCGCGACAAATGCGGTATTATTAAAAAGAGTTGAGCCTAAACTTAAAATTTAAAATATTTATAAATAATGAAAAAGATTTTAATTTTGGTAATTATTGTTTTAGTAACGTCTATTGGTTTTTATTTTCTTAAAAACAAGGATATTACCAAGCCTGAAAATCCTATCGCTTCAAAAGGGGATTTGATCGTGGTTGATTCGCCAAGAATTGGAGATAGAATTACTAGCCCCTTAATTATCAGGGGGAAGGCGCGCGGGCCATGGTATTTTGAGGCGACTTTTCCAGTAGTCCTAACAAATTGGGACGGGCTAATTATTGCCCAGCATTATGCCCAAGCACAAAGTGAATGGATGACGACAGAGTTTGTCCCTTTTGAGACAAAGCTTGAATTTGAAAGCCCGGTTTTTCCGGGCGCTGACAAGGATCACTTCAGTCGACGGGGAACTCTGATTTTGAAAAAAGATAATCCCTCCGGACTTCCAGAACACGATGACGCTCTTGAATTTGAAGTGTTTTTTGAATAACTCTTTAAATGATAATCAGACAGGTTTTAAAATTTATTGTAGCCCTTTTGATACTGGTGGCGGTTATATCCTTTTTATCATATATTGGACCCGAAAAACTGGTGGATCTATTGGGGCTTGAAAATGTCTATCTAACCGTCTTTGTTCTTGGAATAATCGGTGGTGTTTCGGCATTTAGCGCAGCCGGTTTTTATGCGACACTGTTTTCTTTTGTTCTTGGCGGTGCAGACCCCTTTATTTTAGCCCTTTTTTCTGCGCCAGGGGTTTTGATTGGCGATTTTGTTTTTTGGTATCTTGGAGTTAGGGGCCGCGAATTTTTAAATGGGGAATACAATAGTTATTTATTAAAATTTTCATCTTGGCTTGGCCGGAAACCAAAATGGTTCACACCAATTGTTGTTTATGTTTACACTGGGTTTACGCCATTTCCGGGAGATTTTTTAATGCTTACTCTTGCGGTTTTAAATTATAAATTCAGGCAAATATTTATTCCGACTTTGCTGGGCAACTATACCTTGGCTTTACTCGTTTCTGTATTGGGAGTTTACATTTAAAAACGGGATTAACCCGTTTTATGTTATTTATTCCAACCTAGCATGCTGGCGCAAAATTCTTTTCTGATTTTTTGTTCCTGTTCTTCTAGTATAATGACAGTTTCTTTATTTTCAGGATAAACCCTTTTTCGGATTTCGATTAAGAGTGAACGCAGAATTATTTTTATAGGGGTATCTTCTTTTTTAAAAAAACCTTGATGTGTGGCAATTATTTCTCCGAATTTTGGACCTTTTCTAAAAGTAAGATGTCCATAATTACCGTCTCCTTTAAATGTTATTGACCAACCGTCTATAATGGCAAAATAACCGCCGGCCTCATTGTTTATAAACCAGTCAACTGCTCCTTGTTCGGTGTGTTGTAAAATACATTGGGCAATAAATTCATGAGTAATCATATAACCTCCCCTTTGTTTTGATGCTAAAGTAAGTATACGCTTCTAATTAGCAACTTCAACTACGAGTTTGGTATAATGATTGTATGGTGCTATTTTTTCTTATACTTATCGGTTATCTGATAGGTTCTCTTTCTCCAGGATTTTTTTTCGGATGGGTTGTTAAGGGCATAGATGTCAGGAATTACGGTTATCATAATACCGGCACAACTAATACTTACCATCATGTTGGGCCGGTTTATGGGGTTTTAACTGCTATTTTTGACCTTTTAAAAACATCGGTAATTTATTATATAAGTTTAAATTGGTTAAACGTTGACTTAGCTATACTTCCTGGTTTGGCGGGAGTTGTAGGCCACGTTTTGCCTTTTTATTTAGAATTTCGTGGAGGCAGGGGAGTGGCATCGCTGGCCGGACTCTCATTAATAGCTTTATTTTATTCTCAATCACTTCTTGTTTTATTATTAGTTGTTGGCAGTCTTGTGTATGGTATAAAAATCGCAACCATAAAAGTGAATCTGCCGATTCGCCACATGTTAAAGTTGGGGGCTCTGGTTTTTCCGATTGGCTTGATTTGGTTTTCAAGCAATTTGATAATTTTTATTTTGCTAACACTTTTCGGGATATCAATTTTTTTGGATATTTTAAGGTTTTTAAACCCAAAAATAAACGAAGCGTATTTGCGAAAGAGCAAATTTACAAAATTAAAAGAAAAAAGCCAGTTCTCCGGCTATACTTTGTTTATTTTGGGTGCTTTGTTTGTAGTAATTTCGTTTCCTTTGGAGATTGCTGTTATGAGTCTATGTTTATTTATTGTCGGAGACGTGCTTGCTCCGTTTAGTAAAATGATCAGGTTTTTGCCTCAAAAAGTTCTGTTAAGTGGTCCTTGTGTGCGGACAGGCAAGACACCAGCCGGGGCAATAGTTATTTCTACTTTGTCTTTTGTTACCGGAGTATTTCTAAATTCCTTAACTCCTCTTTCTTTGTCGTTAAATTTTATTTTTATCGGAGCTATACTTACTGCGGTTATTGATCAATTTTCTTTTATTTTGGATGACAATTTACTGGTTCCAATCGGAACGGCGTTTATTCTTTGGCTTGTTTTTGTTTGAGCATTTAGCCTTAACTATCGTTCTATGTGCAGATGATCTCCGGTTGCAAATGGCGTGTTTCTTGGTGGTGGACAGTTGGTTGGTCCGGCTGGCCAAGAGCTTGCGAGGGATGAGTACTCGTTAACAATAGTGACGAATCCAGCAGATCTGACCGCGGCACAGAGACTGTTTAATTCGTCAATAATTAGCGAATCCGAAGGGCGAGGAGATAAAATTATATCAACGCATGAACCGTTACCGTGACATAAGTCAGCGTGATTAACCGTTGGCGGAAAGCCTTCTGATATAACCCAGTTTGTTTTTAATCCTCTTAATCTGATAAGGTTTTGAGCTACTAATACATCTGCAAAAGGACAGGTTTGCGAAGAATCGTTGAGAGGTTGGTTAGTGTTAACATATAGTCCGACACATTCTATCGCCTGTCCACCAGCTGTTCTTCCTCCCGGGTAAGCTGAACACAAGCTGCATGCCTCTATACTTCCAGTTGGGGGTTGGCCAGGTATTTGTATTGGCGCTGGCGCTCCAATTCCAGGCAAGTTAAATTGGCTGCCGACAAGTTCCGGATTGATTGTCCTAAGGATTACATAAGCCGAAAGAAGAATGACCGCTCCGATGATGGCATTAAAAATTTTTCTTTTAGCGGTGGCTATGTTACCGGGATTAGCCGCCGAGGTAAGCCACAGGATTCCTCCCCACATTATCATTATGAATACTGATATTCCAACCAAAATCAATGCATAATTAAAAAAATTAGTGACCATTTGTCCAAATTCTTGACTGGCTTGAGGATTTCTAACGGTGGCAGGTGTTTGGGGTTGAAATGGGGCTGGCTGACCAGTGATTGGGTCAGAGTCTTGTTGGGCCAGAATTACTGTTGCTTCTAAAGAGTCAGAAATATTAGCATTAGCCTGAAGAACGAATAAGGTAAGGGTAAGAGCTATTAGGATAAAAGCAAGCCAGTGAAAATCTGGGTGAAGAGAGTGATTGTGCCAGTTGTGGTACCACCTGAAAGATCTTCGCAGGATGCAGTGAAAAGAGTGTTTTGGCTGGTTTGACATTACTTGTATTATAAAGTTTTTTGGTAAAGATGTCATTATTAAAATGTCCACAAGTTTGGTATAATGAGAAATGTAAAAGTCAAAATGCAAAATTTCAAGGTAAAATTCAAAATTTATCAGAAAATTTATAGATTTTTAATTGTAATTTTAACTTTTTCATTTTTATTTTTTAATTTGAACATCAGTGTTTTTGCTGATGTTCAAGATGAAATAGTTGAACGCCAAAAGCAAATAGAAGAACTCCAAAGACAGATAGCCCAGTATCAGCAGGAGATAATAGCAAACCAATCACAAGCTCGGACTTTGGAGACGGAAATCAACGGGCTTAACGCTCAAATTAACCAAATACAGCTTACCATACGAAGCTTGGAATTATCCATCAACCAAGCTTCGGCTGAAATTTCTGAAACTGAATCACAAGTAGTTGACCTAGAAAATACAGCCCTTAAACACAAGGCTGCCCTGGCACAATTTTTGAAGATTACTTACGAAAATGACCAAAAAACCCTGACGGAAATCTTGTTGTCCAACGACAACTTGTCGGATTTTTTTAACGCGATTAATGATGTAAGGGCAAACCAAGAGAATCTACAGTTAACAATAGAAGAAATTAAAACCATTAAAACCGAACTTGAGGAACATCAAGAGAACTTAGAAAATAAAAAATCAGAATTTGAACGATTACGAGGACTAGAAGCAATAGAAAAAACCGGTTTAGACAGGACTAAGAAAACCAAAGACAGTATCTTAAAAGAGACAAAAGGCCAAGAAAAGAAATTCCAAGAACTTGTTCAGAAGTCGCAAAAAGATATAGAAAAAATAAGAGAACAGCTTACTTTTTTACAACAACACGGCATTGCTGCTGAAGACGCTGTCAAATATGCTCAGCTTGCCGCCATTTCGGCTGGAATTAGGCCAGCATTTCTGCTTGCGATTTTGGAAATTGAATCGCGTCTAGGTCAAAATGTCGGCACTGGCAACTGGAAAGACGATATGTATGAGTGTTATATTCGTCTTGCTACAATTTATTACCCTCACAGAAAATCCTATTACTTACAAAGAGCAGAAACGGAAAAAAACGCTTTCTTTGCTATTGTAAACAAGCTTGGTATTAATCCTGATTCAGTTAAGGTTTCACGCGAGCCAAATTATGGTTGTGGTGGAGCGATGGGACCGGCCCAATTTATACCTTCAACCTGGTTGTCATATGAAGAAGAAGTTGCCCGTCTTACAGGAAATAATCCGCCTAATCCTTGGAGTATAGAGGATGCTTTTACGGCTTCAGCAATCAAGTTGGCTAGGGGCGGAGCTAACACAAAAACGAGAGCTGGTGAAAACAGCGCCGCCCGGGCTTATATTGGCGGTAGTACTCGCTGTTCATCAAGTATTTGCAACTATTACGCCAATACCGTTCTTCGCAAGGCCGATGAGATTGAAAAGAATTTGTAGCTTGTGAGTAATTTCCTCATCATTTTCTCAACCGGTGTTCCAGGATAGACAAACAATAGCTTTAAAACCTCCGGAAGCCTTCGGGAATCCCTTCATCTCTGAAATTTAGATATTAGGTAAAATAATCATATGATGAATTTACCTAATATCATTTCAGGATTCAGTCAGTTCCCGCTTTCCCCTCGGTTTATAAAGCTTTGTTTGTAGCTATCCCTCCCGCAATGGTTTCGAAAATGATACGGAAATTACCCACCTAGTCTAGGTGGTTTAGGACAAGATTAAGATGAAGCCCAGGGGATTGCCCTGGGCTGTGCTGAGTATAGTTCGTAGGTTTTATGGTGTTTGTGAACAAATAATCACAAGGCTTTTCTTGAGCTTTGTGGTTTAATAGTTTTTATGGAAACATTAAACTGTTCAGGATGACCATTAATTAAACGGCCAATAGCAGTTAACCAATTATCACCTTTGCCAACAGCGATTATTTGACCACTTTCATTATATAAAAGAGCGTTGGTGCGATGATCAGGATGTAGACCGCAGCATGGTTCCCCCTCTTCAATAATTCTAATTTCTCTGACTGATCTTGGTTGGATTTGCTCCACGCCCCCACCTCCTTTCTTATTACTTATAATATACAACTTTTACAACAACAAGTCAATTTTTTATTCTGTTGAAAGAAGGTCATCTTTTTGTTGTATTAATCGCGTAGTCACACCCTCTGTGAATCATTTGACGAGTCAAGTCACTAGATGAGGTTGGCAAGATGTTGGTTCTAAAATAATAGGTCGAACGCCGAGCAGCGAGCCCGAGAGCGGCCGCGAGGAGGCAAGTGAGGGTTACCTGTTATTTTAGCTAACCAATACTTGCTATACCGAATCTGGTAATGAAGATGAGGAACCATGATGAACAGGGGGGTGTGACAAGAGCGAGGGTTTGAAAACAAATATCTAAAGTGCTACATTTCGTTTAGACTTTTGAAAATTTGTAGTAAGATAGGGAAATCATGTCAAAGAACAGAATCAGATTAAATTTCTTTCTTTTATTTGTGCTTTTTTTGATTTTTGCTATTCAGCTTGATGGCAAACAACTTTTATCTGGTCGGAGCATAAAGGTTCAAAGAGCTAGTCTTGCCTCTTTGGTCAATGTACAGCAATGGAATCTTTTAGATAAGGTTGAGGAGGGTAAGGAATTGTTAAAAAATTCTCCACCTCTACAGTTTGTTGAAAAAAATCGTCAGATAATAAGAAAGCAAATTGAGTTGGCAATTCTTAATATAGAAACTGGCGAGGTGTTTTTGAAAAGGTATTGGTTAGAAAATAAAGACATAAATTCAGCCAATAGCGCCAGGAGAGTTTATAAAGGTAATCCTGATTTGCCAAGATTTACACCAGTTGATCCTAATGAAGATTTTGAAGTAGTTAATAACTGGTGGAATGGTTGGGCTTCGGATTGGGGAGTTGAAAAAATTGCTTCAAACAGCAGTGACATTTATATCGTTGTAGCAGATAAATACTCCGTTCCTAATTCGTATATAATTTATCCGGAAGACAAAACTGGTGCAAAATATTCGGATATTATTTTTTCACCGCCATCCGAAGCACTACATGACCAAGACTTAGTGGTTAACGGCAAGGAATATGTTGACAATAAAGTTGACACGGTTTTTGAAGAATTAAGAGATCTTCAAGTAACGTCTCGTGCTTTTCCCGGAGAATTAGTTGTAGATACTATTTCCAAAAAGTTTGTGAAAGATATTTTATTGGTTGAACAAACTGATCCAGATGCAATTTTGAATAGAGCCAAAACTGACGAAGAAAAAAGGCGAGTTGCTGAAAAGGTTCTCTTACGCTACGGCCTTAACGGAGATAAATCATTTAGATATACTGTATCAAGCGCTGGAGCTCTTGGATTGGCTCAAATAATGCAGACTACCTATACTCTTCCTAAAAAAAAGGAGGGGATACTTGAGTTGTATCCTAAGGCAAATTTAATAAAAGACTCTAAATTTGGCAGAGTTGATCCAGTTAATGCAATTAAAGCTCAAATTCTAGTTTTTGACGATAAAATACGCCAAGTTAAACAGAATGTTTATAGTTCCGGGTCTCGGGCTATAAAAGTTTTTGAAAGTTTAACGGAGAATCAATTAAACGAAGTTAGGGCGATGGGATATAATGGCGGGGCGAGCAAATATAATCTATCTACCGGTGGTCTTAAAACCAGAGTAAAGGGTTATAACGAAACCAAGATGTTTATTGAAAAATATAGAGTAATCAGTTACTTGAAATTATTTACCCAATAATACACTATTTAATTAAAAACCGACCCATAGAGGTCGGCTTTTAATTGCGGGCCTTAACTTTCGTCGGGCGGGCAGGTGCAGTTTTCTTCTATGTCGTCGCAACCCTCGCATTTCATTGCGCGGTTTTCGCCGCCACAGTCAACACACTTGCCTTCGGCCTGTTCTTCTGACTGGCAGTCAGCACAGTGGCCTTTCATGCCCTTTCCGCAGGTTTTACATTTATGGTCGTCCATTTTGTCTAAGAGAATTAGCGATTAAAAGCAAAATTGTTATTTTAATCAATTCAGCTGCCACTAAAACTCTAGATTAAATTTTTATTAGCTAATAACTATTTTAAATGATTCAAATTAAATTCAAAACAATTTGTGGATAATAAAATCTAATGTTACAATATTAAACTGATGAAAAGTCAAATCAAGACAATTTATGTGGCAATGAGCGGGGGAGTAGATTCTTCTGTTGCTGCAGCGCTACTCAAAAAACAAGGATATGATGTGGTCGGAGTGTTTATGAAGCCGTGGAGTCCAGTAATAGAGACAAGAGACAAGAGACAAGAGACAAGTTTTTGTCTTTGGAGACAGGATCGGGAAGATGCTATGCGCGCGGCGGCGGTGTTGGGAATACCTCTTTTGACCTGGGATTTTTCCAGAGAGTATAAGAAGGAGGTGGGGGATTATATGATTCGGGAATACAAAGCTGGCAGAACACCAAACCCAGACGTGATGTGTAATAAAGAAATAAAGTTCGGTTTGTTTTTAAAAATGGCTTTGAAAGAAGGGGCTGATTTTATCGCCACAGGACATTATATAAAAATTAAAAAATCAAAAATCAAAAATCAAAATAACAAATCAAAATTTAAAAATATTTACCGATTATTTAAAGCCAAATACTTAAATAAGGATCAGAGTTACTTTTTGTGGACTTTAACCCAGAAGCAGTTAAAACACTGCTTATTTCCAATCGGAAGGTATACTAAGCCGGAAGTTAGAAAAATGGCCAAGAAGTTCGGTTTGTCCAATCATGATAAAAAAGACAGTCAAGGAGTGTGTTTTATCGGCCAACTAGACATGAAAGAGTTTTTAAAAAAATATATCAAGTCAAGGGCGGGCAAAATAATTGATTTAGCAGGTAAACAGGTTGGCACTCATGACGGGGCTTCTTATTACACTATCGGTCAGAGACATGGTTTAAACATCGGCAACGGCCAGGGACCCTATTTTGTCACCGGAAAAGATATAAAAAAGAACATAATCTATGTTTCCAATAAGGCGACAAGCGACAAGCGACAAGCGACAAGCATGATAGTTAAAAAAGTAAATTGGGTTGGGGAAAGACCCAAATTATCGGTCAAATTAGAAGTCAAAATTCGTTATCGTTCCGAGTCAATTCCAGTCATTATTAGTCTTCGTAATTCAGCTTACCAGCTTACCAGCTTACCAGCTTACCAGCTTAAATCAGTTACTCCCGGCCAATCAGCAGTGTTTTATAGAGGAGAAGAAATGCTTGGAGGAGGAATAATTCAATAGCTTACCAGCTTATAAGCTAATCAGCTTAAAAGCTTAAAGAGACTCTCGCCGGTCATTTCAACTGGCTTTGTAATACCTAAAATCTCAAGTATTGTCGGGGCAATGTCGGCGATAATGCCCCTTGTTTCTGAAAGGGAGGCGATTATTTCTTCTTCTGTCTTTTGGCGCTCGTATTCTTTGACTACTATATGAAACGGAACGGGGCTTATGTTGTGGCGAGTTTCAGCTTCTCCGCCGTGATAAGCCAGGGCCTCAGCGTTACCATGGTCAGAAGTTATAATCATGATTCCATCTCTGGCCAAAATAGCGTCTTTTAATTTACCGATGCATGAATCTGCTATCCCTACTCCTTGCGTTGTTTTTTCTAAATTACCTGAATGGGCCACCAAGTCAGCGTTGGCTAAATTAATAACCATAAAGTCATAAAAATCACGTTTTAGTTCTTCAAGCACTTTTTCAAGAATTTCATTGGCCATCATTTCTGGGTTTTGGTCTGGTTTCCGAGTTGATTTTATGAATATATCCGTTTCACCATCAAGTGGCTCGTTCTGTAAACAATTAAAGAAATAAGTGACATGGGCATATTTATCAGTTTCGGCAATATGAAGTTGCTTCTTGTTGTTAATACTCAAGACTTCAGACAGACCGTTTTTGATTTCAGGTATTGGAAAAGCAACTAACAAGTTAGGTTTTTTTATGTATTCGGTCATACCGACTACAAGCAGATTATTGATAGCTTTTCTTTCAAAGTCAATTATGTCTTCTTCAACAAAAGACTTAATAATCTGGCGCATACTATCTTCTCGGAAGTTAAAGAATATAACTGCATCATTTTCTCCAATAATACCATCAGAATCAGCAACAAGGGGTGGGATGTGTCCGTCATGAATTTCTTGAGCATAATTTTCGTCTAATTTTTGAATTAAATTATCGGTTTTATCACCTTGTCCTTGGGTCATAAGGTTGTAGGCTTTTTCAGTCAGGTCCCAGTTATCATTTCTGTCCATGGCAAAATCTCTTCCTATCAAGGTAGCTATTTTAACATTGGGATAGTTTTTCAAATACCCATCCAGTTTTATCAATAGCTGTCTGCCCTCCTTTAAGCCAGAGTCTTTGCCGTCTGTGAAAAGATGTAGTTTAATTTGAGAGATATTGTTTTTGTTAGCTAATTCCAAGAGGGTTAAAATATGATTAAAATAAGCGTGGACTGAACCGGAGGTTAAAAGACCGGCGATATGGAGTTTAGAATTATTTTTTTTGACAAAATTGACGGCTTCCATCAAGGCCTGGTTATTAAAAAATTCTCCTGTTTCTATGGCCTTATTGATTCGGCTAAGGTATTGGAATATTGTTCTGCCGGCGCCGATGGTAAGATGGCCGACTTCGCTATTACCCGATTCTCCCCAAGTCATACCGACGGCTTTGCCAGATGCTTGGAGCAAAAGAGTTGGATAGTTAGCCAAAACAAAATCCATATTCGGGGTGTGAGCGTTAGCAATAGCATTGCCAACTTTCTGCGGTGAATATCCCCAGCCATCAAGAATTGTGAGCACAACCGGTCGCATAAATACATTATATAGTATCTTGTATTAAATATTAAGGGCTATGATATTTTTTTCAAAAAAAACGACTAGCTTGCGCTGAGTCGTTCGAAGTGTTAGTCAACTAGGTGATTAATTAAATTGGATAAGTTATCTATGCGTTTATTGCAGAAAGAACATTTGCTTATATGTTCAACAACTTTTGGTTCTCTCGTCCCATTTTTTACATAAGCGACTACTTGGTTAGCGGTCAGGCATTCCTTTGTCGGACCAAGCGGAGTTTCAAATGGATTCTGATTTCCGCCATCCAGGTTGTGAATATTATCCAAAATTTCTTTTTCCCAGCGTTTCTTGTTTTCAGACATTTTTTTCTCCGTTCATTTCTCTGATGATTTTTTTGCTAATCTTGTCAAACCACTGTCTGAATTCTGTCTCGGTCATGTTATTCGCTTTAGCCAAAGAACGAAGAGCTTTTTCTCCGTCGTCAACAGTAACCACCCGGGGAACAATTTTTAGATATTCAAAAGCTTTGGGTGCCTGATCCATCATAGTCCGTTTGCATCTAGAACAACTCTGTAGATGAGAGATTTCATCTTCCAAATTTCTAAAACTTCGCTCTATCTTCAAACGTGACCACCAACCGTCTTTTCTGTGGGTTGTGCCAATAATTACTCTAGCAAAACCATAAGCTAGTTCGCGTTCAGTATGATAACTGTCCCAAGATTCTTTGAGAATTTGCTCAAAATTAAATCCTTTGGGTTCTCTCATGAGTTCTTGTTTTTTTCTTATGGCTTCTAGACACTCTTCATCACTTTTGAAAGCGTTTTGGTCAGGCATTTCAACTCCTTGTAAACGAACCACCCGAACCGTGCCAAATATTAACATTAATTTTATTTTATGTCAAAAACAAACATGGCTCATTAAGCAAGTAACAGCTAGTATCATGGATATTTTGAGGGATTTACGGAGGTTGGCTGAACCGAGTAAAAGGCTAAATTTCAGCAGAAATTTACCCTGTGCCCGAAAAATATCTATGATACTGGCTGGCTGGTAATCAACATAGCTCGTCCATCAATTTGCATAAAAACATAATTTCTGATAAAATATAATCAGATTTAATTTTAACTTAGTTTAGTAATTTATGAACGAAGAGAATTACTTAACTTATCAAAACAATGTTTTCCAATTTAAGTCCGCTTATAGCGGCAGTTTCGGCGTTATTGCCCGGTTTAATCATTGGTTATTTAATACGGCAAATAGTCTCAAGCCGTAAGGCGGCTCAAGCTGAATCAAGAGCCGAACAAATTCTAGCTGACTCAAAATCTAAAGCTCAAGACATTCTTCTTGAAGCCAAAAATAAAGCCCTAGAAATATTAGAAGAGGCCAAAAAAGACGAAAAAGAAAGAAATTCCCAATTAGCTAGGATTGAAAACCTGCTTACCAAGAAAGAAAACGAACTAGAGTCAAGAGCTAAAGAACTCAAAACAGAAAAAGAAAACCTTATCTCAAAAGCCCAGGAAGTGGCTAATTTAAAAGTGGAATTTGAAACAGGTCGTCAGAAACAGATAGTGGAACTTGAAAGAGTGGCTAGTTTAAGCAAGGAACAAGCGCAAACAGAGCTTTTTAGAAAAATTGAAGAAGAGTCCAAGGATGAGCTTTATAAAAAAATGCTCAAGCTTGAGCAGGAAAACAAAGAAGAACTTAACAAAAAAGCCAGAGAAATAGTTACTTTGGCTGTTCAGCGTTATGCCGCTTCCCAGATTGCCGATGCGGTCAGTACGGTGGTCAGTCTTCCATCCGATGAGCTCAAGGGCAAAATAATCGGAAAAGAAGGAAGAAACATCAAAACAATTGAAAGGATGACTGGTGTGGATATTATTATTGATGATACGCCGGAAGCATTGGTAATTTCGGGTTTTGATCCGGTTAGGCGTCAGATAGCTAAAATGGCTTTAGAAAAACTTATTGCCGATGGCAGAATCCATCCAGCCAAAATAGAGGAAATGGTTGAGAAAGCCAAGGAAGAAATAAACGATAAAATAAAAGAAGCAGGAGAAGCGGCTTTATTTGAAACCGGTATTGGTCCAGTTGATCCGCGTTTGACTTATCTTTTGGGACGCTTAGCCTTTAGAACCAGTTATGGCCAAAATGTCCTACTTCACTCAATTGAAATGACTCATATTGCCGGAATGATTGCAGCGGAGCTTGGAGCTGATGTTGGTATAGCTAAAAGAGGTGCTTTATTCCATGATATTGGAAAAGCTGTTGACCATGAAGTTCAAGGGACTCATGTTGAGATTGGGCGCAAAATCTTACAGAAATTTGGAATGGAAGACAGGGTGGTCAAAGCCATGGAGGCTCATCATGAGGAATATCCATATGCAACCCTTGAGTCACGAATTGTCCAATCAGCCGATTCTATATCCGGTTCAAGGCCAGGGGCGCGAAGAGATACCGTTGAGATATATATAAAAAGATTGGAAGAACTTGAAAGAATAGCCGGTTCATTTGAAGGTGTTGAGAAATCTTATGCAGTTCAAGCGGGTAGAGAACTACGAATCTTCGTCACCCCAACCACAATTGATGATCTTGGCGCTCTCAAGATGGCCAAGGATATTGCCAAGAAGATTGAGGAGGAAATGAAATATCCGGGAGAAATCAAGGTTAATGTTATTAGGGAGACGAGGGCCATTGAGTATGCTAGATAAAAACCTTTGTATTTTGTGGTATTATCCACAAGGGCCTTGCATTTTCCTCATAAAACCTAGAAAATGTATAGGTTAAGGTAATCCTATAGCCGAGGGTCGATTAGGATTTCAGTTTATTAAACATTTTCTTGAAAACTTAGCGATTGTCTTAATCCGCCGAAGGCGGTGAACTGGACACGCAAAAGTTTTATATAAACATGCCAGTAAAAAAAGCTGAATTAGCCCAAAGACTAGGCGAAAGGTTTGGTGTTACCAAAAAGCAGGGAGCCGAGTGGTTAGATGCTTTTATAGATGAAATAACCAAAGTTTTACGATCAGGCGACAAGGTCAACATCACCGGTTTCGGTATTTTCAAAGTTGCCGACCGAAAGGCCAGAGAAGGAATCAATCCAAAAACCGGAGAGAAGATCCACATTGCCGCTTCCAAGAAACCCCGATTTACACCGGGCAAAGTTCTCAAAGAAGCAATCAAGATGTAAATAATATTTTGGATCCGAAATATTATAGTTTAACACTAAATATAAAACCCTCATCCGCCAGCTGGTGGAGAGGGTTTTGTATTTGACTATTAGTAAAATTATCTATATAATAAAATTAAGAACTTTGATAATGGGTGTTTTTATGGATACAAGCAGAGAGGCGAGAATTGGTTTGCTTCTGGGTCCGCATTATGTTCGGCTGGCCGCTAGCGCCGGATTTGCTTTTGGTTTTTTGGAATCTTCTTTGAAGGAAGAAGTGCCAATTCCAAAACATATTTATGGCGTATCATCTGGCGGTGTCGTCACCGGTTCTTTTGCTCCATGGACCATGAAAGCCGGATACGAGGCGATCAGCAGGATAAGGAAATTAAGAAGCTATGGTATTAGAGGCAGTGATTTTCATGAGTTTAATAAGGATTTAGAATTTTGGGGACTCCTTGAGACTGTAGCCGCCTTGGCTCCACTCATACCTTTTGAAGTAATAGAAAAAAATTGGCTAAGATACTTAGCCAAAGGCACAGCTTCCCTTTCTGTTTTGGGTCTTGAGGCCGAATTCATACAGAAATTTTTTGGCTGTGACGCTGTTTTTTCTAATGACAGATTATTTGATTTATTAATGAAATATGTTGACTACGAAGCAACGATTAATTCTAAAGTAAAAGTGGAAATAATCGTGGCCGATATCAATGGCGACCCAGCAACCAATAAAAGAGTCAGACTTTCTTCGGTTACCAATTATCGTCCGGAAGATATAGGTAACAAAGAGAAATTTGTTAGAGGAATAGTTACCGGCGCCAGTCCTACCGGTTTTTTTCCTACTCATAGAAATGAACTTGGACATTCTGATACAGATGGGATTATTTATACTGCTTTTCCAATTGGTTTGGCCAGAAAAGATAGATGTAATGTCATTATCGTTGCTAAATTTAACTACGCCGGACAAGGTTACATGGACCATGACTATTCAAAATGGATGTCGGCTTTGCATCGCTCAATGGATATAAAAACTGACGATGAAACAGACAGAATCATTAGGGGATACATGAGGGTTAATAATGATGTGGAACGCATCTCTAAAATGAGACAATCTTTGACTGATTTGAGAACGATAATCAACGATGTTGATCCGGAAGTCAGAACTATTCTCGGAGGGAAGATTGTAGAAATTGAAGATGAATTGTCACGTCTTTATGCCGACGGCAAAGAAATGGTCAACTTGGTAATTATTGATTCCGAGAAAATACCGGAGTTTAGTTTTCGGCACTTTGATGAAGAATCAAATAGAGTCGGCGAAAACATCGGTTACGATGCATTTTACAAAAACAAGGATCTCATAAATCGTGCGGTTGAGGTTGCCATGAAAGGTCGTTAAAATTTAAAAGCCCCATTTAAAGGTAAGGGGGCTTTGTTATTTGCCGCCCGCCCAACAAGGTTGGGACGAGGCGAGCCTCGCCCTAAAGGGGCGGGATCACACCGTCTTTTTTAAGTTTTTCAATAAATAAGTTAATATCTTTAATTGGAATTGCATATAAAAAATTATCAGTTCGGAGGATTGTTATGGCTACCACTTTGCCTTCCGAATTTAATATTGGACCACCGGAAAAACCTTGTTCAAGTTTTATTTCTATCCGATAAAGAACGGAAACGCCCAGCTTATTTATTGGCAGGTCTTTGATTACAGAATGAATTCTTCCTTGAAAGCTGGTTCGGATTATATCAAAAAGAACAGGTGTATTTGCCGGATAGCTATTTAAGGGCATAAAATAATGGACATAGCCGGCATTATAAACAATCTCATCAACATTTAAAAATTTATCATCATACTCAATAGATTTCAGTTCTGGTGGAAAATTATCTGATTGAAGAATTATAAAATCTTCAAATTTATCTGGTGCTCCCGCTCCGATTATGTTTAATTTGAAATCTTGAGCTTTTTCATTAATGTTGGTGGTGCCGGTTATCAAATAGTCCAGAGTGTTGCTAGAGGGTATGCCATATTTATTAAATGTTGGTAGTTGGATACGCATTCTTTCAAACATTCTTTCAAAGCCAGCTATAAGAATATGTCTTGCGGAAATGAATAATCCGGGTTTAAACATATAACCTGTCCCAGTGGCCTTTGTTGCATGTCCTAAAAACATAGGCAAACCATTGTTTTTAAAATACATATCCATTGTTATACCGACGACACTTTTTAGTGATTCTTTAACTTTTTCTGGATAATTAACCATTGAAAGCTCGGAACTTGTTGGAGGAAGAGGGTATATTGACTGGCCAATAGCAAATTTTTGAAAAGTTAAAACAAAAAGTATCAGAGACAATAATACCAAAACAGGCAAGATTGTGACGGATTTCATTACTTATCCTTTTTAAGGAACAAGTCTGCTTATTAAAGAATATTATTAATATAAAATATGGGCAAATTGAATTATACCCAATAAATATGGTAAGATGATTAAAATCTCGCCTTTGCGACTAGCGGGTTTACCCGCCTAAGCTCGCTATGGCGAGCAAAGGCGGGTATCGTATAATGGTAGTACGGCAGTTTTCCAAACTGTCGGCCGGGGTTCGATTCCCCGTACCCGCTCAAATTTTGTTAACAAAATTTGAGCGAGGCTCGCTCATTTTATGAGCGGCCCGCTCCTGACTTGCAAAGCAAGTCTAACGAGGTCCGCCCCAAAGGGGCGACCTGCTCTTATTTTGCAGGGCAAAATCTAGCGATGCTTTGCCCGCTCTCATGTATGTATTATATTTATATTCTGAAGAGTAAAAAAGATGGCAGAACCTGTGTAGGTTATACAAACAATCTGGAAGAAAGATTAAAGAAACATAACTCTGGACAAGTAAAATCTACGAAGTACAGACAGCCACTAAAACTTCTGTTCTCAGAAGAATTTTAAACTTCTTCAGAAACAATAAAGAGAGAGTTATATTGGAAGAATGGCGGAACCTTGTAATTTTTGATTTATGGGAAAAGTTATGAAAAGTGAGAATTTGTTAGGTTGTATCTATATTATTCATAAGAGGTCCGAATCTATAGTATTGCTATCTTGTCATTTTTATTGTATCATATCGCCAGTTCATTGGGAAACACGGAGGTAAAAGATGAAAGTAAGATTAGTAAAACAATCTGGTCTCAAAACACTGCAATGGTTTCGAGAGAACAAGGGCAAAGAGTTTAACGTAATATGTAAAAGACATGGTGGTTACGATGTTGACCTTACCCCCGCTGGTCATCCAGGTAAAGAAGGCTGGGTATATGCCGAAGAAGTAGAAGAAATAAGAGAAGGCTCCATAGCCCGTTATTCTCCGATTCTTGGAAGAGGAGTTGTATACACTGACAAAGAAACTTATGTTATTCGGGTTGATAAGATGAACAAACCTGAACCAGCGGGTATGACACATCTGGGAATGTGGATGCAAGGACCTGGAGATATCATCGAAATTGATGCAGAAGATTTTCCATTTCCTGCAGTATATGAAGCAATGGAACGACACCACAAGGAAGCGCTTGAATTACTCTTGAAAAATATAAAACTATAGCCGACACTAACCGGCTTTTTTATTACCCTGTGTTTTGAGATGACGACCCCCTAACGTCCCTCCATAGGCAGACAGGCATCCACCAACCCGATCATAAAAAACGTCTTATTTAACTTTTCTTTGGACAGCGACGAGTTCAATGTCCATCCTATCAACTTTATTTTCCAGTCGTTCAAAAGCTTTCTTTGAAGGAATTTCTAAGACAACATCTAAAACAGTTTTTAGCGCTGATTTAACCTCCACCATATCACCATCAATTTTATCGAAACGTTTTTCAAACTTCTCATTCACCCTAGAAAACTCGTCTTGCGTCATACGAGCTAAATTGTCTATTGTCATCCTTTTTATCATATTATTCATAATAAAAAGATTATATTATGAGTCAAGTTGTGCTAGTGCTTAAACAGTGGTGTAATCTTGCCAATTTTATCAAATAACCCCTTAGGGCTGTGAATTACGAAACTCCCTTTTCTCTTAATTTCTGATCAAACCAAAATCAGCTCACTTCGGTGAGTTGTTTTAATTTCTATCAAATTGTTACTCGTTGAAACGCTTTAAGAAATACTTTTTTAAGAAAGAACAAATGAGGTCAGAGCGTGAATGTAATTAGCTAAATAACCATTAACTGATCTTGGCAGGGAGGTAACTAAACCGTGGAACATTTTAAGGCTTCTGAAATCAAACTCAATCTTGAATCGGCCTTGATAAATGCGAAGCTGCCATTGGGTCATTAATTTCTTCATATTCTTGTAGGGTCGGATCAGCAACAATCTTTTATGCTCAATGCTCATGTCATTTTCAAGCTGTTTGGAGACATAACCGGCATCAGCACCGATAATGCCGAAAATGTCATGGTTGACGTCTCTAAATATATCTCGATCATTGGCCGATGGTTTAGTAAATCTGAGAGCAAGTAATTTACCGTCACAATCTCGGGTCATCGTCATTTTAAGCCCATAAAACCAGCCTTTTGTTGATCTTCCAAAACCTGACAATTCTCTCATGGTTTTGTGATCATCAGCGTTCTTTTTTAGGCAAACTGGGATATCAGTGGCATCGGTGTATTTTACAAGATGAGAATGCTGTTTGTTGAAGTCCATCAGAATGAAAAGGAGTTGAAGACAGATCATGGCCACCTTATTCATGGAGACGACTAATGTTTTGTAGGAGCATTTTAATACATCCTTGAAATCTTCATAGATTGATTTCTTAGTTGATCTTGTGCTTTGATGTTGATAGAGAGCTAGACTGACTGCATCAATCTTGTTAATCTTACTGGGACGACCGCTCTTTGGCGTTTCATCGAAGAGCCTGAGTTGTTTAGAGATACGAGTAACAATTTGTTTGAGTTTTCGGTATATTATCGGAAACATTTTAACAAATAGCACCTTAATGGTGCTATTTGTATTTTACTAGGTTTTAGTATTAAAAGGGAGTTTCGTAATTCACAGCTTAGGGGTGCTGTTATTTTTGTTTTAGACTTCAGAATTACTCTTCAGAGTATATCCATATACTCTTCATCATAATTCTTCGTCTAAAACAAAAATCCCTAGCATCGCGCTAGGGAGTCATGGTAAATTAGGGGTCTTGTTATTGAACGGGGTCAAGTGTGAGATTATTATATTTTTCTGGATGTTCTATTTCGTCGGGAAACTGGGGAGCTGGGCCAACCAAGTTTTGTTCGTATACTTTTTCAATTATTTCTTTAAATATTGGTAAGGCAGTACGGGCGCCGGTTTCTTTAATATTATCGTTTTCAGAATTAAGAGGCCGGTTATCGTCAAAGTCAACTCTTGCTACCACGGTAATACCTTCTATGCCGTGAGTCCAACCGGCAAATAGGGCGTTTCTGAAGTTATCGGTGGTCCCGGTTTTACCGGCGATTGGCACCGGTAACTTTTCAAGGGTTAAAGAATAGGCGGTTCCACCGGGAGTGGTCACGACTTTGCGTAGGCAAGAACGGACCATATCCAGAGCTTCTGGTGATATTTCTGAAATTTGTCTGTCTTCTTTTTTTTCAAATAAAATTTTTCCATTTCTATCAATCACTTTTTCAATTACATAAGGTTCAGCTGATATACCGGAAGCAATTTCGCGATAAGCGTTAGCCAATTCCATAACCGTCATTTCCGAAGCGCCAAGAGCCGATGTCGGATAATAGATTGTTCGGCCAAGGTGGTCAACATCACTGTGGAAAGGACTTTTTACTCCTAAGAGTTTGGCGGTATCTACTATCTTTTTCATTCCGCTTTCGTCAAAGGAACCTTGTCCTAAACCCAGTGTTAATCTAACTGTTGGGGCGTTACGGGAACGGTAAAGTGCTTCGCACATATTTATACTGCCGAGATATTTACCGTCATAATTATGTATCCAATGATTGCCTCGGCCGTAACCCATTGATATGGCAACCGGTGAATCAGAAATTATATCAGTCGGTTTCCGGCCGTTCATAAAAGCAGTCAGATAAACGAATGGTTTAAACGCAGAGCCAGTCTGGCGGGCTCGGTTGACTCTATTTAAGTCGCTGTATTGATAATTCCGACCCTGATAAATTGTTCTGCCTCCAACTTCAGCCAAAATCGCGGCATTATTATTTTTCAAGACAATAGCAGAACATTGTGCTTGACCTTCTTTTGTCGGATGCCTTTTTTCATATTCCGCCAAACCATTTTCACAGGATTCATTGACTATTTTTTGTATTCTCAAATCAACTGTCGTGTGAATATTGATGTTGCCTTGAAAAATGTTCTGAATTTCAAATTTTTCACTTTTAATCTCATTAAAAGTTTCATTCACAATAGAAGGTGCAATTGTTCTTTCTCGTTTAAAGGATAACTCTAATTCTTTTTCAATCAGTCTGTCTTTTTGTCCAGTGTTTATATAACCCTCTTCAGCCATAAGATAAAGAATCTGATTCCTACGCTTCTTTTGTGTTTCCCTTGCTTTATCAGATTGGTTTGGCCTTGGCCCATAGACAGAAGGATTTTTAATCATTCCGGCCATTAGAGCAGCTTTATCGGTATCATCTCTTGTTAATTCTGAAGCTCTTTTGCCGAAGTAGTATTCAGAAGCCGCTTCAACTCCATAACGTCCGTTTCCAAAATACGTATAATTGGCAAATCGGATGAAAATCTGTCTTTTTGCTTCTGTTCTTGAACCGTAATGTTTTGTCAGTTCCTTTTCTAACCAAACAGAATATTTTATTTCACTAAATTTACGTATGTATTCATTGGTTGTTCTTGCGCCGACCAGATAAGCGGATATCCTGGCAATAAGGCCTTCATTTATAAGTTGATCCAAATTTTCGCGGCTTGTCAGGTTAGAAAGAAAATACAGACGGACTATCTGCTGGGTTAACGTTGAAGCTCCTTGAGAGTTTATAACCGTTATTTTCCAATCGTTATGATAGGTCGCTCTTGCGGTATCAGGAAGATTGTAGCTTGCCGCTCTCAACATCGCAAAATAATCTATACCATGGTGAACTATCCGCCAGTTACTAAAGAATCTGCTGTCTTCGGCTGACAATATGGCTTCACGGATAACGGGCGGTATTTGATCGTAACTGACGATTCTCCTATATTCAGTGGCCAACTCAATTACGGTTTGGCCGTTTGAATCTTTTATCTGCCCGATAACCGGAGGCTCAAATCTAATGAAGGGCCGGATATCCGGCATGTCCTTTCGGTCAATATATACATAATAAAAGTAACTTCCCCCGACTACGGTTAGAGAAAGAAAAATTATCCAAAAGACGATTCTTCTGGTTTTTCTTATTCCAGAAAGTATTGTTTTGAATACGTTTCTGGTTTTTTCTATTAAACTTAAGACCTTCTCTTTTGGGTGCTTAAAATCCAATCATTAACCTCTGTTTTTAAGGTTCGTTTGAAACATATTATTACACCATTTTTTATGTTTGGCAAACTATTGTTTTTGTGGTAAAATTGTATGATAAAATTGCTTTTTCCTCCCCGTAGTTCAACGGATAGAACAGCAGCCTTCTAAGCCGCGGATCGAGGTTCGATTCCTCGCGGGGAGACTATGAAAATATTTTTAGACGATTTGGGACATACAGACAGAAAACACTGGGTTCCAGAAGGTTGGCGAGTAGCTATTAATTTTAATGAATTTAAGGCGCTTATTGAGGAAGCCGACCAGAAAAATGAAAAAATAGAAGCAATAAGTTTTGATAATGATTTAGGAGAAGGGGAAAAAGAGGGATGGGAAATTTTGAAATGGTTGTCCGAAAACAGGCCGGAATTATTTAGAAAAGAAAATGTGGAACTTGGTGTGCATTCAGACAACAATACAGCCAAAGAAAATATGGAAAGTAAAATTAAGAATTGGCAGGAAAATGTTGACGAATTGGTAGCTGCCAAAGAAAGACCTGATCCTTGGGCGGAATTGGATAAGGTCAAATAAATATCGGAGTGTAGTGTAACGGTAGCACGAGACGTTTGGGTCGTTTTAGTCCGAGTTCAAATCTCGGCACTCCGACAAGTTGAAATAAAACATGAATAAAACCAAAAATTTTAAGAAATACGCTCAAAGCGAATATACGGATTCAATTATTTATCATCATTTGAGTGTTACGGAAAAGAATCCAGAAAACAAAAACATGCTGGAGGATCTTTCTTCACAGGAAAAAGCGCATTATGAATTTTGGTATCGGCTTGAGCCAGATTTTAAACCTCATCTATCTTTTTTCTTTGCTCCTTGTGTTTTGATAATGAGAAAAATTCTTGGCCTGACTTTTATAATTAAATTCCTTGAACTCCATGAACATAAGGTGGTTATTGAATACAAGAAGCTTGTTAACATAATTCCGCCTGAGTACAAAGATAGTTTAGAGAAGATGATACATGATGAAGAGTCTCATGAGCAGTCACTGATTTTGCAAATCAGAGAAAAACGTTTAGGCTACATTGGTTTTATTGCTTTAGGATTAGCCGATGCAATTGTAGAAATTACCGGAGTGCATGCTGGATTTCTGGGGGTTACCGGTTCTACTCTGGTGGCTGGTATCTCCGGTATAATTGTTGGTTTTGCGGCGGCCATCTCAATGGCCTCAGCGGCTTATCTTCAAGCAAAAAGTGATACCGAAAGATCGGCACTTATTTCAGCTATAACAACAGGCGTGTCTTATATTGTTTCGGTTGCTGTTTTGGCTCTGCCATATTTTATGACCGGAGACATGGGATTAGCTTTCTTTGTTTCTACTGCCATCGGTGTTCTAATGATTGCCGCCTTTACTTTTTATAGCGCCGTTGTGTTTGAGAGTAAGTTTTTCAGAGAATTTTTAGAATCAACTTTTCTCATGCTTGGAACAGCTTTGGCAACATTTATTTTGGGTAATATCTTGGGCAAAACCTTTGATCTCAAAGAATTATAATATTTACGTTTAGCTTAAATAATGATATAATATCTTAGTTATATGGGGACTATGGTGTAACGGTTAGCACAGCAGTTTGTGGAACTGCGGGCGAGAGTTCAACTCTCTCTAGTCCCCCAAAATAAAAACCCATTTTTATAAATTTATAAAAATGGGTAAATATCAGAGGGTACAGGTTTTCTGTTACCAAATCTTGTTTTCCAGGCACTTATTCTCATCAGTTGTTTTTCTTCCAGGGTAAAACGATAAACATCGTTACACATCTGGAAAATTTCGTTGATATCCAGCTGGAAAAAATCGTCGTCGGGATTCATTGACCAAAGAATACCCAATAGCAGCATAGTTTTAATTTTGAGAGATTCAAGGTCGGGGATATTTTTGCCTTGTAAATTAGAACCAGGGCAACCGGTTATCCCTATTCCATAATCCGAAGCAATTCTCATCAAGTCCGTGTCATAAGGCAAAGCTATGCCATGGCCAACTCTCTTTTTAGTTTTTGATCGTGATTTTTTATATAATTCAAGAACAAATCTCAAATCCTTCAATAACATTGGCAAATCTCTTTGAAAATCCGGGTTTTGTTTTGGCCGTCGTATCCATTCACTGGCATGGAATTCAAAGTTTATTTCTGCGGTATCAGCATATTCAAAAGTCGCGCGATGCCTTTCTGGCGGGAATTTATTTTTATCACAGACAATATTAGCGCCCACAACGTGGTTTCTGTCGCTTTTTTCTATCGCTTTAAGAACTTGAATTGCTTTTCTTGGAGATAACTCTCGTCCAATACCTACTAGAAAATTAGCTTCAATCTTTGGAGATGCTTCTTCGCCGGCTTTTATACCCATAACAACGGCGTTTATAACTCTGGTCAATGCTTTGACGGGATTATTTTTTGCTTCTTTCTGAAATTCTCCAAATAAATGATACTGGGGAGCTAGCATTACCTCGTCATAACGAATACCTTGTCTAGCGCGGATTATTACGTGGTTTTTTGCTACCTCAAAAATAGTTTCTTCGCTTTGCATTAAGCCAGTGGTATGTGAGAAGGCTTCAACAATATCTCCATTGGGATCTGTAAATTTAGCCCGGACCATGTTTCTAAGGTTTATCCCCGGACGAGGTAGGGGCTTCCCATTTTTTATGTAAAGCCACTCTAATTTGGCTCCTACAGGAAAAGCTCCATCAGCATGGTCATGAAGAAGGCAATCCATTCCACAATACGGTGCTGGCATATATACTCATCTCCCTTTTTAAAATACTTTGACAAAAATACCAAAATGATATAAAATTAACAAGGTTTTCATTTCTCTTACTGACCATTTCAAACAAGGAGGTGGCGATGTCGCGATGGTTCTTAGTCAGAAGGGCTTTGGCCTACAGAAAAACTATAAGACAACTGAAGCGTGATAAATCTCAACTTCAAGGAGCCATTGAAAGATTAGAGCGTCAATTACGCATAGAGCGTCTGGAAGTAAAAAGACTTAAAACTTTATTAATTTTAAACCAAAGCAAATAACACCAGGGTGACTAACTCTGGTTTTTGTTTTTATTTGACAAGATAATTTAAATTGATATTCTTTTGGCAGAATCTTTACAAGCTATCGGAGAGTCAGATGTCAGCAGAATATCCATTAAAAGATATTCGTCTTCAGCAACTTCACGACTCCGGATTCAATGTCGCGAACTTTCTTTGTTTTCCGCCTCACACACTTTCCGGTCGTGAAGAAGAATTAAGAGTTTTTCTCAAAAAACATGGTCGTATTTCTTGTCGTCATTTTCATGATGACGAAAAAACCCACTTTAAGTGTCCGGTTCTTTATGACCAAACAGATATTGATGTAATTCTTAAGTTTTGTTTAGAGCACAATCAGACTTTTTACACTCTTTGTAACGAGGCAATTACGCTCGACGATTCTATTTGCGCTGGCAACATTCTTGTACTAAATGAGCAGACTTATTTTATAGAATACTTTCATGGTCCTGGAACTCCGAGGGATATTGAATCTAAGGGTTCTGATGAATTAAAAACATTCAATAGAACTATCGGACAACCAGCAGAGGGAGTGCCTCCATCGGAAGCAGTTCTAAAAATGGCATATGAGGCAAGAAAGTTTAATCCCTATCCAATCGGAAAAAGGCAGGATAACATTATCTGCTGGGGATGGCGTTGGGGCTGGCTACATTATCAGCTACAGGCTAACCAGTTCCTTCTTAAAGAAAACGAAAGACTTATTAACTGTAATCAGGCATTGGAGCGTCAATTAGAAGAATTGCGAAATAGGTTTGAAAACTTCCGAAGTCAAGCTAGGCAAAAGAGGCTTGCTAAATATCAAAGAGGTTAACACCCCTTTTTTTATTACAAAAATTTTGATATTCTCATAGTATGTCTCATAAAGAAATAAGAAATAAATTTTTAAACTTTTTCAAAGAACGAGGTCATACAATAGTGCCTTCGTCTTCTTTGCTTCCCGATGATTCGTCGGTGCTTTTTACCACCGCCGGAATGCAGCAGTTTAAACCATATTACACTGGCGAAGCTGATGCTGTGAAGGATTTTGGGTCTCTTAATACCGCTTCAATTCAAAAATCAATGCGGACTTCGGATATTGATGAAGTGGGTGACGAGTCTCATCTGACTTTTTTTGAAATGCTGGGTAATTTTTCTTTTGGCGGTTATTGGAAAGAACTGGCCATTGCTTATGCTTACGAATTTATTACCAAAGAAATGGGGCTAAAGATTGATTACGTGTCTATTTTCGGTGGCACTAAAGGTATGCCCGTCGACGAAGAATCGGAAAAAATATGGAAAACGGTTGATAAAAACATGAAGATTAAAAAAATGGGCATTGAAGATAATACCTGGGGTCCGACTGGAAATGAGGGACCGTGTGGACCGACGACGGAAATATATGTAAACGGAGTAGAAATTTGGAACATTGTTTTTAATCAATTTTATTATAAGGGCAATCGGGAACAGCTTTTAAAAGAAACTGATCCGAGTAAATTTGAAAATCTAAAAACCGCCGGAATTGATACGGGTATGGGTCTTGAGCGTTTAGCAATGGTTGTTCAAAGAAAGAAAAATATTTTTGAAACGGATTTACTTGAGCCAATAATGAGTACATTGCCTAATCATATAGACTTAAGAATAAAAAGGATAATAACCGACCATGTTAGGGCAACGGTTTTTCTTGCTTCAGAAGGAGTGGCTCCATCCAATAAAGAGCAGGGGTATGTTATGAGGAGGTTAATGAGACGAGTTATGGCATTTAATATATCTAAAGATATCGTAGATTCAGTTATCAATGTTTACGAAAATGAATACCCCGAACTTAGAGCCAAAAGAAATGAAATACTAGAAACATACTCTAGTGAACTTGCCAAATTCAACAAAACTCTTAGAAACGGCCTGAATGAGTTAAAGCGTTTAGAAAAAGTTGATGCTCCTCAAGCTTTTAAATTATATGAGAGTTTTGGCTTGTCCTTTGAAGTAATTAAAGATGTCGCTAAGGATAGAGCAAAAAATTTAACTCGTGAAGGATTTGATGAAGAATTCAAAAAGCATCAAGAAAAATCTAGAGCCGGAGCGGAGAAAAAGTTTGGCGGACATGGATTATTGCTTGATACCGGCGAATTAAAAGCGGGAAATGAAGAAGAATTAAAGAAAGCTACACAATTACATACAGCAACCCACTTACTTCACGCTTCTTTGAGAAAAGTATTGGGCGAGGAAGTTAAACAGGCCGGTTCTGATATTACTGCCGAAAGATTAAGATTTGATTTCTCGTTTCTGCGAAAATTAACCCCAGAGGAAATACAAAAAATAGAAGATTTGGCCAATGAAGCCGTGACCAAAGATTACAAGGTAACCAAAGAAGAAATGTCTTATGAAGAGGCAATCAAATCCGGCGCTTTGGCCTTTTTTAAGCTTAAATATCCGCCAAAAGTTAATGTTTATAAGATTGGGCTAAACGACTCATCCGATGAGCCGTTTAGCCGAGAGCTATGTGGCGGGCCTCACGTATCTCATACTGCTGAAATTGGCAAAATTAAAATAACCAAAGAAGAAGCAGTATCAGCCGGAGTGAGGAGAATCAGGGCTGTGGTTGACACCTATTAAACTTACGGTTATTATATTGCAAAGCATCTTTAATAAATAAGAAGGATAGATAAGTGTTTAACTCAATAACTTTTAATATAGATCATCCAATTTGTAGTTGTTCTGAAACTAGACTTGAATGGGGAATTGGTGACCATTACAACATTTATATACGATGTTTGAGATGCGGTACAAAAGTGAGTAAGACACTCAGGGAAGTAAAAGCCAAATTTATAACCTGCTATATGGATAACCCGATAGAACGTCAGATAGAAAAATCTAACATTCTATCATTCAAAAAAAGATAAAAGACTACCAATTAAGTGGTCTTTTTATTTTTTAAATAATTGATATAATGTAAATTACCATGACTAACAATATACCAATAGACGAAGAAATAATTAAAAAAGAGTTGGAAGGCGAAGAAGAAGATTTAAATGAGGAGCGGCTTGTTGGACCAAGTGACGAAGGCGATGACGATCCAGCCGATACTACACCGGCTGAAGCCAGTGAACAGGCTGATGAGGGCGAAAAGATTTTGGAGGAAGAAAGAAAAAGAAAACAAAATCCTGACGAGTTTTAATGTATCAAGATATTATTAAACAACGCAGGGGTGATTTTGATGCTGTTTTTGAGTGGGCAAGAAGCGAAGTTGCGTCTATTAGAACCGGTCGAGCCAACTCGGCTATGGTTGAAGATATTCAGGTTGAGTATATGGGCTCCAAACTAAGAATTAAGGAGCTTGCCACAATTATGACTCCGGAGCCAAGGATGATAACTATTCAACCTTGGGATAAAGGGGCTATTCCTTTAATTGAAAAAGCAATAAGGGATCATGGCACTGGATTATCTCCGTCTTCTGATTCAAATGGTGTCAGGGTCGCTATTCCGCCCTTGATGGAAGAACGACGCAAGGAGATGGTTAAATTACTTGGCCAAAAAATAGAAGAAGCGAGGATTAAAAGCCGGCAAATCAGAGAAGATATTCTCAAAAAAGTCCAAGCCGAAGTCAAAGCCAAAACAGCCAGAGAGGACGACTTGCGCAAAGCCAAAGACGAGATTCAAAGAATAATAGATGGGTTTAACCGAAAACTTGACGAGTTGGCGAAGAAAAAGGAGCAGGAGTTGATGAGTTAGGGTTAAGCTAGGTTTCGCCTACTCAGGCCCAGTCGGCCTCCGTAAATCCCTTCATGGGTAAAACCTAGCTTAACCACAAAAACTAGTGGAAAGTGATGGTAAGAAAAAAGCCGAGGTTAGTCGGCATCTTTTCGCCAGTTATTGCAGTAGTCTCTTAAATATCCGAGCTAGTTCCTTTTGTTCTTCTGTCGGATCAACTGTTTCTATTTGAATGTAGAAAGAACCACCGGGAATACAATCAATATCCGGACACATAAATCTTGGGATAGAAACTCCATACACCTCATCGTCTGATTTACGTATATACCCCGATACTAACTTATCAGCAACCTCCATCACTTCGAATAAAACTCGCTTTGATTCGGTCATCGGTACACCTCCTAAAAGAGCTTAAAATAAGATAGCATGAAAGTAATCCAGTGTCAATCTTTGGAATACATGGAAATAGTGTAAAATTGTAGAGGATAATCTATTTTTTTAATTCATTATTTCTAAAATAGCGAGGCTTTAGCTCATGAAGGGATTTACGGACCGCGACGGCGGGAGTAAAAGACAAAATTCTAGCAAGAATTTATGTCGTGCCCTGAATGGGCGAAGCCGAGCTATTTTTAAACAATGATTACATTTTTAATTTTTATGGCGGTGTTGGGGGTTTTGGTCCTTGTGCATGAATGGGGGCATTTTATTGTGGCCAGACGATCGGGAATGAGAGTGGATGAATTTGGTTTTGGCTTTCCGCCAAGATTATTTGGAGTTAAAAGAGGAGAGACCATTTATTCAATCAACTGGATACCTTTTGGTGGGTTTGTGAAAATTTACGGTGAGGATGGCGATGATAGGGAGAAACCAAGAAGTTTTGGTTCAAAATCTATTTCAGCCAGATTAAAAGTAATAGTTGCTGGGGTAGTAATGAACTTTTTGTTTGCTGTTCTGCTTTTGATGTTTGGTAATTTTTTTGGATTAAGAATTGGATTATTTGACGAGGAAATGATTAAAACCGCCCGCGATAAGAAAATTCAAATTATTCAAGTCGTGCCTGGCAGTCCGGCCGAAAAAGCTGGACTTAACGTCCTTGATGAAATAGTTGGGTTTGAATTAGCCAATGGAAATGTAAAAAATGTTTACTCAATAGAAGAAGTTCAATCTTACACAAGTGAAAATTTGGGTAAGACCGTCAAGATGATTGTTAAAGACGGAAAACTTGAAACAAAAGAAATTCAAACAAGAATCAATCCGCCTGAAGGCGAAGGCAGTATGGGTATTGCTATGGCTTTGACCGGAATCGTTTCTTATCCATGGTATGAGTCAATCTGGCGTGGGGTTAATGATGGTTTGATTTTGGCATATAACACGGTTTATGGTTACGGCATGTTGTTTAAAACTTTATTTGCTGACGGTAAACTTATGGCCGAAGTTTCCGGTCCAGTTGGAATTGCAACCATCACTGGACAAGCAGCCAGAGTCGGATTTAGTTATTTAATGCAATTTGTCGCTCTAATATCTATTAACCTTGCGATTTTAAACATTCTGCCCTTTCCGGCTCTTGATGGCGGCAGAGCGCTATTTCTTTTGATGGAGAAAATCAAAGGCAAACCGATAGACAAAAGAATAGAGGCAGCCGTTAATAGCGTCGGCTTTGCTCTTTTGATTACGCTCATGATCTACGTTACAATTAAAGATGTGACTAAGTTTTTCTCAATATGAAGTTATCTCAGTTATTTACAAAGACACTAAAGGAGGCGCCGGCGGATGAGGAGGCGGTGAATGCCAAGTTATTAATTCGCGGTGGTTTTGTGTTTAAGAATTCTGCCGGGGTTTATTCTTTTTTACCTTTGGGTTGGAGAGTTTTGACCAAAATAGCCAATATTATAAGAGAAGAAATGAATGCTATAGGCGGACAAGAGCTTCTTATGTCGACCTTGGTGGAGAAGAAATACATGGAACCGACTGGCCGATGGAATTTAGATGTAAGTTACAAAGCTATTCCTCAAATTGATTTAGACTCTTATATTCAAAATTCTAAATTCAAAATTCAAGATTCTTTTGTATTGGGTTGGTCACACGAAGAAGTCTTGACCGCTATTGCTACCAAATACATCAACTCTTACAAAGACTTGCCGTTTTCAGCTTACCAGATTCAAACAAAGTTTCGCCACGAACCAAGAGCTAAATCCGGACTTTTGCGTGGGCGGGAATTTATGATGAAAGATTTATATAGTTTTCACACAACCCAAGAAGATTTAGATAATTTTTATAAAAAAGCGGCTGAGGCATATCATAAAATTTTTGAAAGATGCGGTTTGAAAGCGGTATATACTAAAGCGGCCGGTGGTGTTTTTACGGATAAGTTTACTCATGAGTTCCAAGTAATAGCTGATGTGGGCGAGGATACTATATATGTCTGCGATAAATGTGAGTATGCGGAGAATAAAGAAATAACAAAATTAAAAGACGGGGATAACTGTTCTGAGTGCGGATCAGGCAAAATAGAAGCGAAGAAATCAATAGAAGTTGGAAATATTTTTGACCAGGGAACCAAATATTCAGAAGCGCTTGGACTTGAATTTGCGGATGATAATGGAAACAAAAAACCGGTTATCATGGGGGCCTATGGTATAGGTTTGGGCAGGGTAATGGCTACGGCAGTTGAGGTTTATAACGATGAAAAAGGAATTATTTGGCCGGAAAATATTGCTCCATTTAGGATTAACCTAATAGTTCTTGATGGAAAAAATAAAGAAGCAGAAGAAATATACAAAGAACTCGGAGCGGATAATGTTTTATATGATGATCGTGAAGACAAAACTCCAGGAGAAAAATTTGCCGACGCTGATTTAATTGGCTGTCCAATTCGTTTAGTTGTTAGCAATAAAACTCTTGAAAAAGAAAATGTGGAATTAAAAAAACGCAATAAAAAAGAAATGAAGCTGATTAAGATCAAAGAAGTATTCAAAGAATTGTAATAAAAATCCCCGAGAGGGGGATTTAGTGTATTACCGAACCAATATCTTTCTGGGTAAGGATCCGACGAAGATTGCCTTGGATAAAAAAATTAAATATTCGTATCTCTATTCCGTGGTTCATTGCTTGAGTAACTGCAGTGGCATCAACTATCTTCAATTTTTTGTTCAAATAGTCCATGTAGCTTATCTCGGGCAAAAATTCTGCGTCTATATTTGATTTAGGATCTTTATTGTAAACGCCATCAACCTTGGTACCCTTAAGAACTAGGGGCGTTTCAAGTTCTGATGCGCGCTGGACCATGGTTGTGTCTGTAGAGAAATTAGGAGCGCCTATACCGCCAGCTAAAATAACAATTCGTCCTTTTCTCAAGTGGCTTAATGCCCTTCTCACCACATATGGTTCACAAACCTTATTTACTTCAAGAGCGCTCAATACTCTGGTATCCAGGCCGTAGTCTTTTTCCAGAAATTCTTGAAGAGCCAACGCATTCATAATAGTTGCCTGCATTCCTATCCAATCGGCGACGACCGTGTCTCTTTGAAACAAGTCTTTTTTTAGAGTGGCTCCGCGGATTATGTTTCCGCCACCAACAACTATGGCTAATTCATGAGTATGAGAAACCGACACGATTTCTTCGCCTATAAAAGCCATTCCGTCTCTGTTGTAGGTCAATGAACTTCCACCCAATGACTCTCCGCTTATTTTTAAAAGAACTCTTTGTTTATCCATCTTAGGTCTCAATGATCGTAGCTGATAGCTTATAGTTATTATAATAAATTTAAAGTTATGTCAAGTTTTTAATTGACAAAAATCAATAGAATAATAGACTAAGTAAGGTCGGAGGTGGTTAAAATTATTAATAAATTATTGTGATAATTCTGGAAATTAAATTTAGTTTTTGGATTTTATTCTAAATTCTAGATTCTAAATTCTAGATTCTAAACTTGTTAGACAAATTTTTCGGAATCTGGTCAAAGGATATTGGTATAGATCTGGGTACTGCTAATACCTTGGTTTATGTTAGGGGAAAAGGTATTACTATCAATGAGCCGTCTATAGTAGCTGTTAACCAGAAGACTGGCAAAATTCTGGCTATTGGCAATGAGGCTCGTAAAATGGTTGGTAGAACCCCAGGTTATATAATGGTTTCCCGTCCTTTGGTGTCTGGCGTTGTTTCAGATTTTGAAGTGACCGAGCAAATGCTTAAATATTTCATTGACAAAGTTCATCAGGACAACTTCTCTCTCATTCCCAGACCAAGAGTGGTTATTGGAGTTCCTTCCGGCGTAACCGAAGTTGAGAAAAGAGCTGTGGAAGATGCAACCTATAATGCCGGGGCAAGAGAAGTTTATTTAGTTGAGGAGCCGATGGCAGCTGCTATCGGCGCCCGTTTGCCGGTCCAAGAGGCGGTTGCTAATGTAATTGTTGATATTGGCGGGGGAACGACTGAGGTAGCTGTAATTTCTATGGGGGGAGTAATCGCATCTCGTTCTTTAAGGATTGCCGGCGACAAATTAAACGAAGATATAATTCGTTACATGAGAGAGGAAAAGAATCTTTTAATTGGAGAAGCTAGCGCTGAAAATATCAAGATAACCCTTGGTTCCGCCCACTCCTTAGATGAGGAACTGGAAGGAAAAGTAAGAGGCAGGGATTTGGTATCTGGTCTCCCGAAGGAAATAACAGTAAATTCTGAAGAAATAAGGGAAGCAATAGGTCGTTCGGTCCGAAGTATTATCTTGTCAGTTAAAAATACTATTGAGGAAACACCGCCGGAACTTATTGCTGATTTGATAAATCGTCACATATTTCTTGCCGGTGGAGGTGCCTTGCTTCGTAACCTAGACCAGGCCATAGCTCAAGAAACTAAGTTATTTGTTAAAATAGTTGATGACCCGTTAACCGCTGTAGCCAGGGGTTGCGGTTTTATTCTGGAAAGCGTTGATCAATTAAAATCTTTACTGGTATCAACTGACAGAGAAGGATACTTTTGAAAATTAAAAGTTAAAAATGAAAAGTTTAAAATTATGGAGTTTATTTTTTATTTTTTTAATAGTTGCATTGCTGGTTTTTTTTATTTTTCTCGGAAGTTTTCGTCTAGGCGATTACTCTGCTTCCATAAAAAATATTAGAGTGTCGTTTTTTTCAAAAATTAATGTTTTCAGTTCGTTTTTATCAAAGATAGAGAGAATTAGTAAATTAACGAAAGAAAACATGTTTTTGAAAAACGAAAACACTAAATTACTTTCTTTACTGGCTTCTCAAGATGAGCTTCAGGATCAAATTAACTTTTTAAGAGAGTCGTTGGATCTTGACATTTTTTCCGGTCATAAATTTATTGATGCCAGAATTTTTAATTTTCAATTTACTCCTGAAGGTCACCATTTTCTCATAAATAAGGGAGGGGAGAGTGGGATTAAAATCGGCGATATTATTGTTGTATCTACTGGCATATTGCTGGGAGTGGTTGATAATGTTGATGAGGGATTCTCGCGGGCCAGTTTGATAACCAATTCCGGCTCTAAAATTACAGTAAAAGTTTTGGGTAAAAATACGACCGGTATTGCTCGAGGTTTTTTAAATGAAGGTTTGCGACTTGACTTCATATCTCAAAATGACCAAATTGTCGAAGGCGACACAATTATTACAAATGGCAATGATATGTTCCCGCCGGGATTATTGATTGGCAAGGTAAGTAATATAATTTTTGCTGACGACGGCGATTTGTTTAAAAAAGTCATCCTTGAGCCGGAGTTTAAAAAAATTAATCTGGACCGGGTATTAATATTGACACAATGATAGTAACTTTTTTGTTTTTTTTGTTTTTATTGCTGGAGAATTTATTACTGCCGGCTTTAGTTGGACCCAGGTCTTTTTTAATAGTCCCATTATTTGTTTTTGCCATTGTTGTCTATGGCAATAATACTAAATTAAGATTAATTCAAGCCATAGTGTTTTTGATAATTACTGAAATGTTCTCTGCCTCCGGATTCGGCGATATGATTTTACCATTTCTTATAGTGATTGCTTTATATTGGTGGACGAATAGTTTTCTAGATATAAAATTAACCTTGAGAGAAAGCGGCGTCTTAGCCAGTTTTTTAGGCGGCGCATTTTTTCTTTCTCTTTTGGCTTTTCTTTTTTCTTACGCATTTTTATTTTTGCAATTATCCTATAGTTTTTTGGAGGCGTGGCAAATGGTTATAATTCTCATAAAAACATCGGTCTATCAAATTGGCGGTTGGGCTTTGGCTTTTGTGATTATTTTTAAATATGTCGTTTTTCAAAAAAAGTAAAAATTATTGGGTATCGCTTGAAAGTGAAGACTGGGTAACCCCCGAAGAAACTCTGCTTGACTCCAGGAGCCAGTATTCAGACCTAGAAAAACCTATGCCTGGATATATGTTTAGCTTTTTTTTGATTTTATTTTCTTCACTGACTGTTATTTTAATCATTTTCTTGTTTAAAATTTCCATAGTAGAACACGAAGCTTTTGCCAAATTGGCTCTGCAAAATAAATCAGCTAATTTGCCCCTATCTCCGCCAAGAGGCATGATTTTGGATAAAAACGGTCAACCCTTAGTTAGAAATATACCAATCTTTAACCTCTTGGCCGTAACAAGGGAATTAAACGATGACTTTGAAAATTTAGATGTCAAAATAGAACAAATAGCTGAAAAACTTTCCCAAGACTCAAAAACACTGAAGGAGTTGGTACGAAATCAGATGAAAATCGGTAATGTTTTCTTTGCTCATTTAGATTTAACCAAAGACCAGGCCCTGTCTATTGAATATTTACAATTTCCTGGTTTTTACGTAGTTCCAGATCATAAAAGAGAATATTTGGATGGTTTTAAAATTTCTCAGGTGATAGGATATACCGGCAAAGTTAACAAAGATGACTTGAAAAACAGCGAGTACTATTTTACAACAGATATTGTTGGTAGGTTAGGCGTTGAATACCAATATGAGGAGTTTTTGAGAGGTGAACACGGTAACATATTTTTTTCTAAGGAAAAATCCGGTTATGTGGCCAAGAATCCGGAATCGGGTCAGGCGGTTTTTTTGAATCTTGATCATGACTTGCAGATTAAATTATATGATGAGATTTTTTCTGTTCTTCGTGACTCTGGAATATCAAGGGCGGCCGGTATTATTCAGGATCCGAATACCGGAGCGGTTTTGGCGCTTGTAAGTTTTCCCAGTTTTGATAATAATATTTTTTCTTCAGGCGTGTCCGAGAGTGATTATAAACGTCTTTTTGAAAATCAAGCTAAGCCGCTTTTTAATCGCGTTATAAGTGGGTTGTATAATCCCGGGTCAACTATCAAACCTTTTATTGGGATGACTGCTTTGGAGGAAAAAATAATTTCATCAGATTACACGATTAAGGATTGTATTGAACTGGTTGTGCAGAATCCCTATGATTCTAAAAATCCTTATATTTTTGGCAACTGGCGAATCGAATACGGACAATTTAATTTGAAAAAATCAATTGCTAACTCCTGTAATATTTATTTCTTTACTCTTGGTGGGGGTAGAGATGATTTTTCTGGTTTGGGCGCTGATAGAATAACCAAATATCTCAAATCGTCTTTAGCGGATTCAAGGTTGGGCATAGATATACCCGGAGAAAAAAAAGGTTTTATTCCTACTCCCGGCTGGAAACTGCTTGAAAAAGGCGAATCTTGGTATTTGGGCGATACATATAACATTTCTATTGGCCAGGGTGATTTATTGGTGACCCCTCTTTGGCTCAACACCTATGTTTCGGCTATAGCCAACATGGGTACCATATATAAACCATTGGTTGCAAAAGAAATCCGGGATAAAAACAAAATATCAAAAAAAATAGAACCTGAAATTTTAGAAACGTTGCCTTTTTCAAGAGAGGTCATAAGTGTTATGAGGGATGCCATGAGGGAAACTGTGTTATCTGGAACAGCTCAGATATTTAAAGAGTTACCGGTTCAAGTCGGCGCTAAAACTGGAACAGCAGAAGTTATAAAAGGGTCAACGGTTAACTCGCTTTTTACAGCTTTTGCTCCTTACGATAACCCGGAAATAGCAATTACTATTTTGATTGAGGGAGCAACAAATCAACAAGGATTGGCTGTTAGATCGGCTTATAATGTATTAAAATGGCACTTTAGCAGATAAATTATCCACAAAAACTTGCTTTCTTGTCTCTATTGTGTTAAATTTTGTCAATTCTTATTAACAAACAACCATGGCAGACAATCAATATTTTACCCCGGAAGGTTTAGAAAAACTAAAAGAAGAATATAAACACAGGACTGAAGTTTTGCGTGGCGAAATTGCCAAACGACTCAAAGAGGCAAAAGAAGAAGGTGATATTTCAGAAAACGCCGGTTTTGATGCGGCCAAAGAGGCCCAGGCGGTAAATGAGGGCAGAATAGAGGAGATAAAGATTACTTTGGAAACTGCCAAGGTTTTTGAAGGCAGTTCTGGTAAGAGTACTGTTGATGTGGGTTCTGGGGTTAAAGTTGAATCCAAGAATGGCACTCAAGAGTTTGTTATTGTTGGTGCCGCCGAATCAGATCCGCTTAAAGGTTTTATTTCAAACGAATCGCCTCTGGGCAGTGCTTTTATAGGACACAAGAAAGGTGATAAATTAAAAATCAAAACTCCGAAAGGGGAAGTGGAATATAAAATTTTGGAGGTTAAATAAGATGAAGCCCCATGGTAACACCATGGGGCTTGTTTGTTCGTGTCTGCCAGCCGCACCGGCAGACTACACTATACTCATCACGTCATCTCCTATTGTGTTGGCTGGGGTCGACCTCTTTTAAAGGCCGACGAATTCAACCGTCAGCGGGTAGGCCTCGTTGATCTCGGCCTGGAAGGCTTTGGTGGTGTCGGCGGCCACCTTGGCCGAGGCCAGTTGGGTCTTGAGAGCCGGGATGACGATCTTTTCGACCACCTCCTTGATCTTCTCCGGGGTGCTGAATCCCTGAAGCCGAAATATTTCCAGCTCGTCGGCGGTCAACTCACGCTTGACGAGCTTCTCAAACTCGGCGATCTCCCCGGCGATCAGTTCGTGATTGGCGCTGGCGTTGGACACCAGCCTGGCGGCCTGCTCACGTCGGCTGACCGTCGTTGGATCGGGGTTGTTGCCAACCCAGGTCCGGCGCACCCTCTCTCCATCGTTGACGGTAGAGAGAGCGATGTGGCGGGTCTCCGACCGGCGATTGGAACCCTCGCCTCGGTGGATTACCACCATGGCCATTTGGGCTCCGCCCCGAATGTATCGGCTGATAACGTGAGCGATTTGTGTCTGTGCCATTGTCAATTCTCCTTCGTCCCTCACCTGAAAAGGCGGGTTTACGGAAGTGGTGGGTTTGGGTGCCTGGGCAACTTTTTAAAGTATATCATAAATAAATAAAAATGTCAAGTTTTTGATTTTAGCCGTTTTTGTTATCATTTATCCATGGCTTTAGATGAGATTAGGCAAACAAAAATAGAGAAAATAGAGAAACTCAAAAAGGCAGGAGTTGATCCATATCCGGCTTCTTCGGGCAGGACTCACGAAATAGTTCAAGCACTTTTGCTTTTTGATTCTTTGTCAGCTAACAAGACAGAGCTTGTTTTGGTTGGACGAATTATGGCAAAACGTGAACACGGAGGTTCAATATTCTTTGATGTTAAAGACGGAACCGGTCAGATACAAGCGTATTTAAAGCAGGATGTAGTTGGTGAGGATGATTTTAAGACTTTCAACGAACTGTTTGATATCGGTGATTTTGTAGAAATCTATGGAACTTTATTCAAAACCAAAAAGGAAGAAAAAACTTTAGAAGTTCAGAAATATAAACTCTTAACTAAAGCTCTCTTACCTTTACCGGAAAAATGGCATGGAATACAGGATTCGGAAGAAAAGTTAAGAAAAAGGTATTTGGACATTCTTTTTAATCCGGAAGTAAAACAAATTATAGAAAAGCGAGCGATGTTTTGGAATGCCGTCCGAGAATTTCATGTCCAGAATGGTTTTTTGGAAGTTGAAACTCCGGTTTTAGAAACTACGGTTGGCGGAGCTGATGCGACACCGTTTAAAACTCATCACAACGCACTTGATATAGACGTCTATCTTCGGATATCAGCCGGAGAACTTTGGCAGAAGAGATTAATGGTAGCCGGATTTGATAAGACTTTTGAAATAGGAAGGATTTTTAGAAATGAGGGCATGTCAGCCGAACATTTACAAGACTATACTCAATGCGAAACATATTGGGCTTACGCTGATTATAAAGATATGTATAAATTTATGCAGGAGTGTTTTCAATATGTTGCCAAAAAGACTTTTGAAACACTACGTTTTCAAATTAGGGGATTTGATGTGGATCTGGGCGCAGATTGGCCGCTGATAGACTATGCCGAAGAAATTAAAAAACAGACCGGCCTTGATATTTGGAAGGCAACAGATAAAGAAATAAAGAAAAAGCTGGATGAGCTTGGTGTAGAATATGCTTTTGAAAGCAAGGAGCGTTTAATTGATTCTCTTTGGAAATACTGCCGTAAAAGTATTGGCGGACCGGCTATTTTAATCAATGAACCCAAAATTATTTCGCCTTTATCTAAAACATCACCCAACGATCCCAATGTAACCGAAAGATTTCATATAATAATTGCCGGTTCAGAACTATGCAACGGATACAGCGAACTTAATGATCCAATAGATCAAAGGGAGCGTTTTGAAGATCAGGAAAAAATGAGAAAATCAGGAGACACAGAGGCCCAGATGGCTGATTATGATTTTGTTGAGGCTTTAGAGTATGGCATGCCTCCGACGGCCGGCCAGGGATTCAGTGAACGGTTATTCAGTTTTTTGATGGATAAACCAGTAAGGGAAACCCAAATTTTTCCGTTAATGCGACCTAAATAAAATTTATGCTGGATATTAAATTTATTAGGCAGAATATCGAGATTGTTAAAAAGGCCATTCAAAACAAGAATATTGATTTAGATTTGGATAAATTATTAGCGGCTGATGAGAGAAAAAGACATGTTATGACCGAACTTGAGCAGTTAAGATCCGAACAAAATAAAAAATCTAAAGGTCCCCAGTCACCGGAAAACATAGAAGAATCAAGGGGTTTGAAGGAAAAAATTAAACTTCTTGAGAAAGAATTAGAGATAGTTGATAAAGAATTTAATGATTTAGCTCTTAAGGTTCCTAATATTCCCTCCGAAGACACCCCAGTTGGTAAAGATGAGTCGGAAAACAAGGTTTTGCGTCAAGTTGGTAAAATTACACAATTCAATTTTAAACCCAAAGAACATTGGGAGTTGGGTCAGGAGTTAGATGTTATAGACATGGAAAGGGCGGCTAAAGTTTCTGGAGCCAGATTTGCCTACCGAAAAGGGGCTATACCATTACTTGAACTAGCGGTAATTAATTATACTTTTTCAGTTTTAACTAATGAGGATACACTTAAAAAAATAGGAAAAAAGGCCAAGCTTGATATTTCTTCAAAACCATTCCGACCGATTTTTCCGCCGGTCATGATAAAACCGGAAGTTTTTCAAAAAATGGATCGGCTAGAACCAAAAGAAGAGAGATATCATATTCCAAGCGACGATATTTATTTGATTGGCAGTGCCGAACACACTATCGGTTCAATGCATATGGACGAAACATTAAAAGAAGAAGAAATGCCGGTCAGATATATTGGATTTTCAACCGCTTTTCGCCGAGAAGCCGGTTCCTATGGAAAAGACGTGAAAGGACTGATAAGAATGCACCAATTTGATAAGTTAGAAATAGAATCATTTACTTTACCAGAAAACTCTCAAAAAGAGCAGGATTTTATTGTTGCTATAATTGAACACATGGTTCAAGATCTCGGTTTACCATATCAAGTATTAATTATGTGCACAGGTGATATGGGCAAGCAAGATGCTAGACATATTGATATTGAAATATGGATGCCAGGACAAAACAAATATCGTGAAACCCATACTTCTGATTTAATGACTGATTTTCAAGCAAGACGTTTAAATACAAAAGTCAAAAGAGTAAGTGGTGAATCTCAGTATGTTCACATGAATGACGCTACCGCCTTTGCTTTAAGCCGTATCGTGGTGGCTATTATGGAAAACTATCAAACCGAAAAGGGGACGATTAAAATACCTAAAGTCCTTCAAAAATACACCGGTTTTAAAGAAATAAAATAGGTGAATGGGTCAAAATATTTATAACTATAATAAATACGGCGATAATTTGGTGCGTAAGAAACGGCGTCGTTTTTTTCTAAAATTATCAATTATTTTTGGCGGGTTTGTTACGTTGAGCGGAATATTAATTTATTTCCTGTTTTTTTCCAACTTGTTGCAAATAACCGAACAGAATATAGAAGGACTTAAAACTTTAAAAAACGAAGATATCTACTCTGTAACCGATCCGATAATAAACCAAATCGCTCTCGGGATAGCAGCACTAAAGCCACAGAGAAACATATTCTTTTTTAGCAATGAGTTTACTGTGGGTAAAATACTTGCGGATTTTCCAGTAGTTGAAAAAGTTGAAATTAAGAAGAAATACCCCCACAAATTAATAGTCAGTATTAAAGAAAGAGAACCGATTGGTGTTTGGTGTTTTGATTCATTAGCTGGCGGGGAATGTCGTTATTTTGATAAATACGGGATTTTTTGGGGCCAAGCTCTTAAATCTTCTGGCCCGCTATTTTTAAACGTTGAAGATGAAAGAATCTTAGAATTTTACCCCAAAACAGTGGAGACCCAATTCAAAGAAGCTTTTAATTTGATTAGTTTGAGTTTTGATAAAATCAGTGTGGCTATTAGAAAAATCCAAATACCAAACGATTCAATAAATGATTTTCACGTTTACACCGCTAAAGGTTATTACGTCACATTCAGTGCTGATTCAGAAATAAGTAAACAGATAGAATCGCTGGAAATATTTTTAGCTGATAAAAAAGAAGGATTTGCTGTGGAATATCTTGATGCCCGTATTCCAGGACGGATTTATTATAAATGATATAATAAATTAGAGATTTAATCACATGACACAGATTATAGAAAGATTAATTGCTAGTTTAGGTAGTTTTTCTCTGCCATCTTTTTCTGGTGTTGGGCCAGGTTGGCTTTTCGGCGCTTTTGGAGCATTGGCCGTATCCCTTTTTGGATTAAGTATGGGTCGGACAAAAGCTGTTATTTCTCTGTTAAGTATATATATTGCTTTTACTTTTGAGAAACTTTTCCCATATTGGGATAGTTTGGGCAATTTATTAGATGAAAAACTGGCGGTTCACTGGATAAGACTAATTTTATTTTTTAGCGCTTATTTACTGGTTTTCATTATTTTTAATATATCTTTCATTCGGAAAAGATTGTCGTCCAGTGAATACTCATTATTGGGTATACTAATTTTGAGTTTGTTTCAATTCGGTTTTTTAGCGAGTATAATTTTTAATATATTACCCGAAGAACTGACCATCAGGTGGTCGTTTGGGTTTTATAAATTTTTTGCTACTCCAACCGCTCTTTTTCTTTGGGCTTTGGCTCCTCTGCCAGTTTTGGCTTTTATTAGGAAGTAGATAGAAGCAGGCAAAAGATTTGATTTATCCTTTTTCTACGCGTTCAACGTATTCTCCGGTTTCGGTGTTGATACGGACGACATCGTCTTGATTAATAAACAAGGGAACATTGATAGTGGCGCCGGTTTCTATTTTGACTTGTTTGACTCCGCCTTGGGCGGTGTTGCCCCGAATAGCTGGAGGGGCTTCTATAACTTTAAATTCCATTTTAACCGGTAGTTCAACGGTGATAATCTTACCCTCAAAAGCAATGGCTTCAAGGATTACATTGGCTTTCAAGAATTTAGCCGAGTAGCCAATAATTTCTTGTTTTAATTCAAAGCGTTGAGATTGGTTGCTTTCTTGACAGAACCAATATTGGTCTCGGTGAGCATAAAGGTATTTAACCTTTTGCTTTTCAACATCTGCTTCTTCAAATACGTCAGATTGAGCGAAGTTCCGCTCTAATATTTTGGCGTTAATAAGATTGCGCATTTTAACCTGCACCGTTGGCCGGCGCTGCTGCATTTTTAAATGATGGGTCTCCAAAACCACATAAGGCTGTCCCTCATAAATAAAAAATGTTTTCTGTTTAAGCTGATTAACACCTAGTGACATAACTTGATTATTTTAGCAAAAAATAGGTAAACTACAAGGATATGGGGGAGTAATGGTGTACACATATTGATTTCTCCCGAAGCCTTGATCTGGGGAAATAAGAACTTGCTAAATATATTTCCCTGTGTAATTATATTTATATATGTCGCAAGAAACTAATCCAATTGAATCGCGGGTTGAGATTTTTGTAATGAAGAGGAAGGATGAGTATCTTTTGGGTGAGCACAATGTAAATAGAGCTAAATTTAGGCTCGATATTATTAGATGTGCTCGCGAACAAAAAGTTCCTGTTTCAACAATTTTGGTCGAGTTTTTTAGCAACGATCAGTTTACTAAAAAAGAAATGGGTAGGTTTGCTTTAAACACTTCGGCAAAAGGTGATTTGGTTGATGGGACAGTGGTACTTATGCACGCACTTGGCATAACAGCAGAAACCGTAGAATCAAAGCGCATTCTAGAAGATTACATTGGTGTCTCAACAACTGATCCGCTAATATGGGGCGCATCGTGGGTTATTGACGCCACTATGAATTGGCCACTAGGAACAAGTCTTCCAAGTTCACGAATCCAGCTTGCCAAAATCTGAAATACTAGACTACCTACATTAATTTACGCGGGACTGACTTTGAAAAATCCCTCATAAAATAAGGGTGAAGTGGATGAAGAGGGGGGGGAGTGTTAAGCGGTTATTTCCGTTTAAAGAAAAGTGTCACCATGAAGATGATTCCGGCGGTGAGAACAATTGTGGGACCGGGGGTGATGCCGATATAAGTGGCGGCAAGGAGGCCTAGGAAAGCCGATAGAACACCAAAAACCATTGATAGTTTGGTGTATTGAGATAAGTTCACCGATGTATTTTTAGCTGTAGCAGCCGGGATAATAACCAGAGCGCCCATCAGAAGCGTCCCAACAACTTTCAAACCAAGAGCTACAATAACTGCGACCAGAAACAAAAATACAAAGTTAATTTTATTAATTGGTATTTTGTTGGCTTGAGCCATTTCTTTGGAAACAATGCCGAGCATTAATTTTTCGGATATTTTTTTCATTACTATAAAAATAGCTATAACGGAAACAAGAGTAATAATAAAATCAAGGTATTGAATTTGAGTTATATCACCAAACAAAGCTTCTAAAAGTTCCGGTTCTGGAGTTAAAAGAAGACCCAAGGTCAAGCTCAAAGTAAACATGATACCAACCAAAGTTTCAGATGGGATTTCAGTCTTTCTTTCAAGAAGCCAAATTAGGATTGTTACCAAAAGCAATGCGGCAAAAGCGCCGAAAAATGGGTTTATGTTGAGTAAGAGTGAGACAGCAATACCTGGCAAGGCAACATGTGACAAAGCATCACCGACGAGAGACATTCGCCGCAAAACCATAAAAGAACCAACATAGCCAGCACCAAGACCAACTAAAGTGCCGGTTGCTAATTGTAGTATAAATGAATTATCCATGATGATTTTCGTGTTGGTAAAATCCAGCTTCACCGCCGTAAAGTTTTACCAGTGAATTGGGATCAAGAACGGTTGCCGGAATACCATAGCAAATCATTTCTTTGTTGACACACAAAACATTATTGGCATATTTATAAACAATATTTAGATCGTGAGATATTAGGAATATGGTTAAATTTAATTCGGTGTGCAGTTTTTTCAAAAGGTTGTATATTGTTTCTTCTCCGCCAATATCTATACCGGCAGTTGGCTCATCAAATAAAAGTACGTCAGGATTATCCAATAAAGCCCAAGCAATTAGAATTCTCTGAATTTGGCCACCAGAAAGCCAACCTAATCTCTGGTTTAGAACGTGTTGTTCAATGTGTCGCAAATAATGTTCGTTATCGTTTTGGTGTTCAGCCCCGATACCTACAGATTTTAAGATATTTATTATTTTAGCCTTATCTTTTTGTTTAAATTTAATAAATTCACCGACACTTAATGGCAGTTCGCGGTCTATGGCTAATTTTTGGGGAATGTAACTTATCTTTAAATCTTTGGCCCATTCAAATTTACCGGAGTAGGGGAGAAGGCCAAGGAGTGTTCTGAATAATACCGATTTGCCGGCGCCATTGGGACCAACAATAGCCAACACATCACCTTTATTAACCGAAAAATCCAAGTTCTTCAAAACCTGGTCCTCGCCAAATCTAACTCCCAAATTTTCCACCTTGAGGATTGTTTCCATGATTAATTATAATAACATATTTAGCTCACCTTACCACATCATTTTCTCATCCGGTGCTACGAGCCAGACAAATAATCCTCGGGAACTTCGGGAAGCCTTCGGGAATTCCTTCATCTCGGTAAATTAGATGGTTCGGTAAGCTCACTATTGATAACATCTATTTCGTGGACAAGAGGGCCGAGTCCGAGCGATTCTCGGGAGTAGGATTACCACCTTGCTCTAGGGGTTTGACTCCCCCTCGGTCCACACCAAAAAGTCCTGGCATTTCTCCAGGACTTTTTGATTTTTAGTTTACAACCACATGAACAACCTTGACTAGACGCCTAGAGCCGTCAAATTTTTTCTTTTTGACGGTAGTAAATTTAACCTTGCCGTTAACTACGGCGTAAATAGTATCGTCAGAACCTTTACGGACACCCTTACCGGTTAAGTATTTGGAACCTCTTTGGCGTATGATAATATTGCCAATTTTTGCTGTTTGGCCGTCATGAAGTTTGACTCCCAGATATTTTGGTTGCGAATCGCGTCCTAGTTGCGTAGAACCGATTGCCTTTGTATGTGCCATAACCTAATTCAAAAATTTAAAAGGTAAAATGTAAAATTTCAATTCAAAATCTAAAATTTACTGATTTTAACTTGCAATTTTAACTTTTTAATTTTAACCTTTAACTTAATTTACATATGCTACCAAAACTCCTAGAGAAAATCAAGACCTATCAATATCTTATATTTCTTGTGCTTTGTTTTGGTCTCATTTCATTTATTAGCTTCAATCTGGGTAAAATAAATGCCCTTGAAAAATCTCCGATTAAAGTAGGGGAGAGTGGAAATTTAAAAACTATAAACACCGATTTAAAAGCGGATATTTACTCGTCAGCTCAAGGAGGGAGGAAAAATCAAACCGAAACCAAAAAACTTGATACTAGAGTTGTTGTTTCTAAAACCTCTACTTCTAAAAAATATCATTATTCTTGGTGTGCCAGCGCCTCAAAAATTAAGGAAGAAAATAAGCTTTGGTTTAATTCGGACAAAGAAGCCGAAGCGGCTGGATATACTCTAGCGGGGAATTGTATTAAGTAAAATTGACTCTGGGTAAATTTTATAGTATTATTAATAGACGTTTATTTGGCCAAGGGGCCTATTTTATTTTTATGGAAATTAGGAATATCGCAATTATAGCCCACGTGGACCATGGTAAAACCACCCTTACTGATGCCTTGATGAAACAAACAGGCATGGTCGGAGATGATTTTAGCATGGATGTAAACGCGCTTGAACAAGAGCGTGGTATTACTATTTATTCAAAGAATGCCTCCCTGTTCTATAAAGATACCAAAATAAACATAGTTGATACTCCTGGCCACGCTGATTTTGGTTCTGAAGTAGAAAGAGTTCTTCGTTCTATTGATTCAGTTCTTCTTGTGGTGGATGCTCAAGAGGGACCGATGCCTCAAACCAAATTCGTTCTTAAAAAATCTTTGGAACTAGGATTAAAACCAATTGTAATTATTAATAAAATAGATAAGCCCGCCGCTGATCCAGATAAAACACATGAGAAGGTTCTTGAGTTATTTATGGATTTAGGCGCTGATAACGAACAACTGGATTTCAAAACTATATATACTATTGGCCGAGAAGGGATCGCTAAACTAAATTTATTAGATGATTCAAAAGATCTTACTCCTTTACTGGAAACAATTATTAAAGAAGTTCCTGCCGCTCCAGCAGATATTTCTTTACCCTTAAGATTTCAGCCTTTTAACCTGGCTTATGATAATTATTTGGGACGGCTTGGCATAGGCAGAATTTACGAAGGATCCATTAAAACTGGGGATAATATTTTTATAAAGAAAATCAACGACCTGACCAAAGAGATTGAAACTAGAACCGGCAAAATAACAAAATTATTTACTTTCCTTGGAACTGAAAGAAAAGAAACAAACGAAGCCACATCAGGAGATATTGTTATGATCGCTGGCTTGCCTGATATTTATATTGGAGAAACAGTTTGTTCCAATTCTGACCAAGAACCACTTTTGGCTATAAAAGTTGATGAACCGACAATATCTCTTAATTTTTTAGTGAATGATTCTCCTTTTGCCGGAAGAGACGGCAAGTTTGTAACTAGCCGACAATTAAGAGAACGTCTAGAAAGAGAATTAGAGGTTAATATCGGTTTAAAAGTTGATTTTTCGTCTTCGGAGTATTTTAAAATATATGGCCGAGGGGAACTTCATATTGCTATTCTTCTCGAAAATATGAGGCGAGAAGGATACGAAATGCAAGTTTCACAGCCTCAAGTTATAACCAAAGAAGTTGATGGAATTAAAATGGAACCTTTCGAAGAGGTTATCGTTGATGTTCCGGAAAATCTATCCGGTGTTGTTATTCAAAAACTAGGAAAACGTTCCGGCAAAATGATGCTGATGGAACAGCATCACGGAGAAGTCAGGCTTACTTTTGAGATACCGACTCGTGGACTGCTTGGCTTTAGAAATGAGTTTATGGTTGACACAAAAGGCGAAGGAATCCTGTCTAGTCATTTTATTGAATTCAGGCCCCATGTCGGAGAAATAAAAAGAAGGCAGCTTGGTTCTATGATCTCAATGGAAACCGGAAAAGCTCTCGGTTATTCTCTTTTTAATCTTCAAGACAGGGGAACGCTTTATATTGCCCCAAATACTGAAGTTTACGAAGGCATGGTTATTGGCGATGTCTCTAAAGGACACGATATGACTGTTAATCCAATCAAGGGGAAAAAACTTACCAACATGCGAGCCTCTGGTTCTGACGAAAACATTCTTCTCGCTCCTCATTATGAAATAACCCTGGAGAGGGGATTAGAAATCATGGCCGAAGATGAATATCTAGAAGTAACTCCCAAAAACACCCGTTTGAGAAAAAAGTACCTCACCGAAAATGAACGAGTAAGGGATTCTCGTTCATCCTGAACACAGCCGAAGGCGGTATATTCCTTACTTACGAATTGTTGACCTATATCTGTACATGTGTTATAATTCTACCAGCACGTTTAGATCAAAGAAAGAGGTGTCACATGAGTTTCCTGAGGTGGGATGAACAGAGAGCGAGCGAGATCGCCAAAGAGGCGCTCAACAATCTGCGCATAAACGAAGTTAGTTTTCAAATAAACCTCGGGATGATAGACAAGGCTCTTGATCTGTTGGGGCCATCACTGTTGGTTCAAATCGGCACTAGCCAGAATGAGATTGATAAATTTCTGTTCATCTACAACTTGGCCAGCGCTCAGGCGTGGCTGGAATTCATCCGTAATGTGTCAGCATCTTACAGAGTCGGCTTTGACAATCTGGGGATGGCCATCGAGGCCGGAGGTCTCACTCTTGCCCAAATCGGCACCAACGAAGTAGAGCTCCAAAAGCTTCGAATTAAAGGGTGCAAAGCTAGCGCAAAATTCTACACCACAGTCATACGCGAAGGCCGCGAAAGTGATATTCATCTTAAGGGGTTCAAGGAACGTCTATTCACCGAAATGCGTGAGGGCAATTTGTCGGCAATTGATATTGGCCTCACCCAAGTAGAAGTGTCAAAATACAGTCAAGATCTACTGGCATAGTCCAGTACGAGCGCACGACCCACGGGGGTACGGCGCTTTTTGTAAGAAAATCTTGTCCGATAACTGTAAACTTTTTCAGACAGTTCAAGGTTCAACCAATAACCATTAGAACTGGCCAAGCGGATACTTTGATCATGTTCAAGAGATAATGAATATCGCTGTTCTGTTGTATGACCAATTGAGCTCTATACGTCCTTTGCCTTTTTCTTTATCAGACCTACTTCTGGTTGTTTATTTCCACGATATTGAAAAACCGTGGAAGTACGAACTTAGAGAAGATGGCCAACTATACTACAAGCCATCAATGCAAACCAAGGAAGGCCATCAACAATTCCGAATGGCTAAACTGAAATCATACGGCATTGTCTTTACTCCTGAACAGGAAAACGGCATGAAGTATGCCGAGGGTGAATTAAACGACTACTCAAATCGTCATCGGGTCATGGGCCCACTTGCCTGTGCTGCTCATATGTGTGATGTGTGCAGTGCACGTCTGTGGTTTAACCATCCGATGGAAAATAATGACCCTTGGCCGGGAGCTAAAAGAATCAGAGACTAACTTAGTGCGATAACCTCCTCGTACTTTTTTTATTTCCCGCGCAACCCCGCCTCATCTGAATCAATGAAACGAATAGTTGGTCATTAAGGAGTGAGGACGATATTTTCCTGGGAACCCTAATGGGGGGTGACCTGGCTCGGTCTGGATTTTGGCAGACCGCATTGGCCAGGTCGGGGGTAACCCCCATTCATTGGTCAGAGAAAATGAGTCCGAACGACTATAATGACCCTATGAGGCGCAGTCCTTTGATGAAGATGAGGCGGGGTGAGAGCGGGAAATACAATTATCTATAAATCTTTTTGAGCCAGAATTCATTCTCCCAACTCCAGAGATCTTTGCAGGCCAGAAAGGCTTTTATATCTTCTGCAAAAGTTGTTATTTCTTTTATTTCAACCTCTCCTTTCATTGGACCCCACTCATGCTGGCACTTACCTTTATCATTGCGGATTTTTTCACGTCCACCTTTATCACGAAGGGTAGCGGGACATTTGAAGCATGGTTTTGATTGATCAATTCTCAATATCCAACGAGTTAATTCGGGCATATTTGGATCTTCTCTCAAGGCTTCAATATAAGCCGAGGTTTGCATGGAATAGTCACGATAGATAGCTATTGAGGTTTTGATATCCAGGACACCTAATTTGCCATTTACATCAGCTAAAACATCCATCGTACCGGCAAAATGATGTTTCTTTGAAATCACACGCTCTTCTATTTTATGAGCAACTACTTTATTGTTGGTATAAAAATCCATGAAAGCAGCAACTGCTGGCTTGATTGATTCCGGAATAACAACCGGATCATGGCGAAGGATAGCTTCTATCGTCTCATGTAAAAGCGTGCCTTCTTCAGCTGACTTGGCTTTTATGGCTTCACCGGTTTTAAAATCTGGCAGACCAGCATAATACATATATAAAGCCGGTTTGGCTTTGATTCCAACAATAGCAGTAACTCTTGGATACCAAATCCCGTCTATTTCATAACCGTTGGCATCTTTAAATGATTGTGCGTTTTTATACCACTGACTCATGGGAGTTAATTTAAAAGTTAAAAGTAAAAATTTAAAATTACAATCTAAAATCTTAAAATTTTTAATTTTGATTTTTACATTTTTAATTCAATATCAAATTTTACTTGATATTGATGTATTTATTCCAATATTCATATAAATCTTTTGTTGCCCACAGATCGCCGGCGCAGTATCGGGCAATGTTTAAATATTTTTTATCTTTAAAAAGCTGGCCGATATTATCACCAGTAACACCATCATCCTTTGGACTTTTAATGCTAAAAGCTTGGCACCACATATGTAAATTTCTTCTTCCTTCTCTTATGGCGCCGAAATTTGTAAGTTGGTCGTACAGGTCAATATGCAAATCCTGGGCTTTAGTAAATCTGTAGCCCATTAATTTTCTTGTCGGCTTTATTTTATTTATTGCTGAACGGATTGTTAAGTAGGGGCAGTCAAAATTATGGCCACTGAAAGTAATGAACTGGTCATAGAGCTGAGCGGTTTCCCAAAATTCTTTCAAAATCTCTTTTTCTGATATGCAAGGAGTATATTGAATATCTTTTTCAGAGTGTTTTTCTAATTTGCCCATAGGGTCACGAAAATAAACTGCACCCTTATCAGTATCGGGATTCAAAATTCCAATTGCTACCACTTCCCCCGTAAGGGGGGAAAAGCATAGTTCTTCTTTCTTTCGTTCTTCTTCTTCCGGTGATTTGGCGAATTCCAAAATAAATTCTTTAGACTTTTCATCCAAAGAATCAAAATCAACACCGATTGTTTCAATATCGAAAATTAGTCGGGGCATTATTATATAATTGTAAAGCGCAGATTAATCTTTAACAACTTGACCCATGTAACAATATATCTTATAATAGTATACTCCTTAAAAATTTAAGTCGCGGGAAGGGCTATTGTGCCTGACAACCCAGGACAAAACTCAAAAGAAGAACGGTTCGTGTATTCTCATTTCATTGACGGAATCATGTCTGGTAAATTTCTTACGTTATCTCCAACTGAAATTAAACAAATTGCCATGAAAAATCATTTTGGTTTTGTTTCCTTAACGCCTCTGAACGAAAGGGAAGAACAGTTATTACTAGTACTTGTCGTAAAGAAACTCAATGACAGGCTAAACCATGAGAACCTAGAAGGTTTGTGTGGACAAGTATTCTATGACGGAGAAACCTTTTATATAAACGGCGGCGAAAAAGATTGGAAAAATTGGTCCCGCAGAAAAGAAGCGCCGTACCCGTTGTCTCCTAAACAAAAAGTGGAGTTGCTTTTTAACCCAAATATCTGGCACAAAAAACGATTAGTTATGCCAAGATTTGGTAACGGACTAACCCGCTATGGTAACAGAGATCTGCTGGGTTCAGACGCATACTTCGGTGACGAAAAGGGATTTAGGGGACTGTTGGAAAAATTGAGGCAAAGAACAAGAGTAACCAAACTGGTAGTTTTAGATACTGGTTGCGGTATGGGAAAAGCTCTCCAAGATATGAAGGAACTGGATCCGGATATAGAGACGCATGGTATTACCATGGAACCAGAACCGGCAATGTTTAACGCTGATCATTTTCACTATATTGTTGCCGAAAGAATGCCCTTAGAGTTTGAAGGGAAGTTTCATCTGATAGTTTCGAATATGGCCTTTAGATATTTTCTATTTCAACATAAGGCCTTATTGAATGTTGTTAAGGCGCTAGCAAATGGGGGATATGCCGATCTTCATTTCTCATTTGATAGGATCGACTCCTCACCTGAATCAAGGGCTTATTTTTCGGAACAGGTTCCTGGCGCTAATTCAAACTATGAAGCTATGAAGGTTTTAGTAAGAAAAGTTATGGCCGATTTAGAAGTTCTTCAGGAGGCGGGAAAAATCAATATCATACCAAGTTCAAATTTCTATCGACAGAGTATGCAAGGGGGTCTTATAATAGAAAAAGTCAGTGGTTAAGAAAAATTAAAATCTAATTAAGAAACCTGTAAGGAAGTGCAGGTTTTTATTTTACCCAGAACGTCCGATAATGTAGGTTATGCGTCCTAGTAAATAACTGAAAGCTTCTAGGTTATAAACCCCAGAATACTCTTCAGCGCCCATAGCGCCGTTTCTAGTACGGCAATGAGTATTTGAGCAATCAGGATAAAAGCTTCTTTTGATTTGCTTATTATTTCTCCTATAGACATGGTGGTGTTTGGTAAATTTGAACCAGTTAGATAGCTTGAAGGGTTTTGACCTTGCCCAAGGCCTTCCAGGCCGGATTTGATGCTTGGAATAACAGAACCCTGGCCACCTTTTAAAAAGTTACCGATAATATCATTCAGTGGTTTTGTGACTTCGTTTATAATTTCCAATTGGTTGATTTCTGTTAAACTATTAGTAACGTTTTGAATATTTGGCGTTATTAATGGATTTACTGGATTTTGGATTGAATCTCCTGACCGGACAGGTTGAGTTTGAGCAATAGTAGACACATACGGAAACACAAGTCCGACAAGTATTGCTGCTAAAATAACGGTTTTATTTGTTATTATGAATGCGATGCTTCTATTATACCACTTCCCTGCCATGTCGCATAACCTTGACAAATATTGACAATATGTGTTCTAATCATTTTTAGAGAAAATGGTTATGTCATTAAAAAATATATCCAAAGCTTTATTAAGTGAAAAAATTGATAACAAATATTTTAAGTCCACCAGTTCTCTGATTATCCATCCAAAAAATCCTTTAATTAAAACCCCTCCTCCAAGATGAGCCAAAGCAAATTTACCACCTATCGGTATTATCCAAACATTATGAAAAGGATCATATTGTCTTAATTTTTTATTTTTAATGGAGTTGTAAATATTTTGGGCGGCTATTTTACCTTGATCAACAGAAACATAAGCAAAGGCCGGAATTGGTTTCTGGTTTTTGGGGTCGTTAAACTCAATAGCGTCCCCTATCGCATAGACGTTTTCGTGTCCTTCAACTTTAAGAAAATTATCAACTTTTATTCTACCGGTATTACCTGTTGGTAAGCCGTGAATTGATTTTAAAAACTCAACTGGCTTGATCCCCGCCGTCCAAACTATTAAGTCCCCTTTTACGCTTTGGCTGGTTTTAAGTTTCACAAAATCAGAACCAATTTCTTCAATCGGAGAATTTTCCATCAAAATTATTCCAAGTTTAGTTAAGCGGTTTTTTATTAACCTCCTTTCTTTTTCGGAAATTGCGGGGAGTATTTTGGGACCGGCTTCAAATAGAGTTATATTTGAACATCGTCCCCTAATTTTACATTCTTCTCTTATTACTTTGGTACAGCATCCTAGCTCTGCCGCCAACTCTATACCGGTAAACCCGCCGCCACACACAAGAAATGAGAATAGTTCAGTTCTTTCTCCTTCCAAAAATTGTTGAGACATTTCTTCCAGTTTTTTATTTATAAAAAGAGCTCCTTCTAGTGTTTTAAACTGATGGGCATATTCTTTAACCCCCGGAATACCATAATCAGCAGTTTCACTACCCAAAGCAATAACCAGATAATCATAGCCCAGAATCATGTTTCCCTCTGTTTTGACTTTATTTTCAACTAGATTTATTTCTGAAATTTCTGCTTGAACAAAATTGACATTTGTTTTGCTAAAGATGTCAGCATAGGGCATACAAATTGTCCGACGAAGTTGAACTGCAAAAGGATCTCTTTTTAAACCGTATGCTGAAGCAACTTCATATAAAGCAGGGATGAAAAGATGGTAACCGTTCTTATCAACTACGGTTATTTCTGATTCTCTGCCTAATTTTTTATTAAGATCCAAGGCGCAACGAACACCTCCGAAACCGCCGCCGAGAATTAAAACTTTAGTCATTAGTTTAATTTTAAAATATTAAAGATAATCCAAAGGATTAATTGAACCATCAAAATAGTTGAAATATAATTGTCCGTTTTTTTCTTTAACATAAGTAAAAAATTCTTTATATAAACTTAAATGGACATGAGAACCGGTGGCATTACCGGTGGCTCCTTCGTAGCCGATAATCTGGCCGGCTCTAACCTGTGTCCCGACTTGCAGAAACTCAAAGGCACTCATATGGCCATATAGGCTAACCAGGTTATACGGAGGATGTTTAATAGCCACCCAATTACCCCAACCGTCGTTTTTGCCATTGGCGATTATTTCCCCATCCCCTATTGATTTAATCGGACTGGCATAACCAGAAGCCATATCTAGACCATTATGAGGCGCTCCGCCATATGGTCCTCTGGATCTATTACATCTGGCATAAGCCGTGCAACCATAGCCTTGAGTAATTCTATAATCGTCCTCGGGCCATTGAAATAATTTTGTTTTTTTAGGAGGAATGTTTTCTGCTTTGACATGAAGAAGATAAAGACCGCCCTGGATAACTTTTGTTTCTATTTCTTTTAACTCGGTAAAGAATAACGATTTCCTTCTTTCAACTTCAGCCAACATCGCCTGATATTGAGCTTCTTGGCCTTTGGTCTGGGTCAATAGCTGGTTTTTGCCAGTCTTAGTTTGAGTTAAGGAGTTGTTTTGAAGTTTTTGCTTGTAGTTGAAATCCTCAAGTTCTTGTTTTTTAACTTCTGATCCAGATTTTTGTGTTTCTAAGATATCTTTTTCCCCACGAAGCTCATCAATCAAGCCAAGCAAGCTCGTATTAACGCTGGCTAGGGCTTGAGTTTTAATGAAAAAATTAGAGATGTTTAAATTTTTAAGCAAAACTAATAAAAGATTTTCATTATCCTGTCGATAAACTTCTGACAATAAGCGTCCAATAGTATCTTTTTTATATTCAATTCGTTTTTGAGTATCTACAATCTCGCTATCAAGACCGAGTATTTCAATTCTGGTTTTGTCTATATTTTTAGAAGTTATGTTAATTTGGGCCTGAATTTTACTTATCTGATTATTAAGGATACTGATTTCGCCCTGAAGAGATTTAGCTTTGGCCTGTTCGCTGGCAATATTGCCCCGATAAAGATCAGCTTCTTTTTCAAGAGCTTCAATCTGTTTCTGCAGTTCGGCAATACGCTCGCTATCAGTTTGAGCATCGGAAACATTAGCTAGTAGTAAGTAGCTGGTAGTAAGTAGTAAAGAAACAATGATTTTATGATTCCAATTTTTTCTTTGCTTCATTTATTCTTTCCTTGGTTTCTTTTGGCCCTAAAATTTTAATAATTTCAATAGGGTCTGGTGATTTTTTCTTTCCGGAAAGAGCTACTCTAAGTGGCCAGTATACCGCTCCCCTATCGCCTCCGAAATTATCTTTAGCTATTTCATCAAGCTTTGACCCTAGTTTTTTTATTTCAACGCCAGCACAGAAAGATGATTGCAAAAGTGAGTTTTGAATTTCTTCTGGTTTCATCTCCTTCCATTGAAGCACGTCCTTTTCATATTTTGGCTTTTCCCATAAATAATTAAAATTTTGAATATCACTTAATTTTTCCAACCTTTCGGTCACAATCAGCACAGCTTCATCTGGTAGTTCAGGAACATTGGCTAGTTTTTTAAACTCTTCGGGAGGCAACTTTTTAATATATTGCGAATTTATCCAATCTAACTTTTTTATATCAAAAACTGCTCCGGATTGGTGAACTTTTTCCAGTTCAAACTCTGCTACCATTTCTTCCTTAGAAATTATGTCTTTACTGAATGTATAACCTAAAAATCCCAAAAAATTAAACAAAGCTTCTGGCAAATAATCGTTTTTGTAGGCACTGACTGCCGTGGCTCCATGTCGTTTTGAAAGTTTAGAACGGTCAGTTCCAAGAACCAATGGAATATGAGCAAAAATTGGTAAAGGTTTATCTAGAGCCTCATAAATTAAAATGTGCTTGGGTGTGTTTGAAATGTGATCATCACCGCGAATTATGTGGCTAATTTCCATATCAATATCGTCAATGACAACCGCAAAATGATAAAGCGCCGAATCCAAATTACGAGCAATGGCAAAATCACCAAGAAGAGATTCCTTGAACTCAATCTTACCTTTAACCCTATCGTTAAATGATATTGTTCTGTCAGAATTTGAATCAACGGATACCCTTATTACCACTCCGGTTTCTAAATTATCTTGTTTGTGGCTACAAACATGTCGCGGAGGTTCTTTAGCTTCAATTTGATTTTTATTTTCAACTTCAAGTTCTTCTTTAGAATGGTTACACCAAAAGGCCTTTTTATTTACTAAGAATTCTTCCAGGTATTTACGATATAGTTTAGTTCTTTCACTTTGGCGATAAACTGGACCGTCCCAATCAAGGCCTAACCATTTTAAGGAATTCATTATATCCGCCTCAAATTCTTTGTTTGAACGTTCTGTGTCCGTATCTTCCAGACGCATTACAATTTCGCCTTTGTTTTGCTTGGCAAACAGCCAATTATAAATCATCGTTCGGGTTGTCCCAACATGTAGATTACCCGTAGGCGAAGGTGGAAATCTAACCTTGATTTTCATTATTAAATTTTAACAGATTTAAAGTTAATCTCAAAACCCCATCGTAAAACACGAAAAACCCCGCCTTTTCCACAAACATCGTGTAAAAAGGCGGGGGATTACTGCTTCTGATGTGTTAATTAGAAATTAGAACTTGACCCCGTGGAAATTATTTTTAAACAATAATTTATTTACGAGGTCAAGTTCTAGCTTATCTGTTTAAGGTATAGAATTAATTTAAAGATGTATATACTAGAAGTTATCCCCATTGCAAATCTCCCACCTCAAGTTCCTCAATTATTGAGTTATTTTTTCTCTAAAGAACTGCCTAAAGGCGCCATCGTTGAGGTGGTCATAGGAAACAGAAAAGTTTTAGCCGTTGTCATTTCTTCTGAACCGGCAGAAAATCAAAAAATATTATTAAAAAAGTCGTCTTTCCAGCTTAAAAAAATCTCTAGCATTGTCAGCGAAACTCCTTTAGTATCAGAAACACAATTCAAAATAGCTCTTTGGTTGTCTCAGAATTATTTTTCCCCTCTTGGCATGTGTTTAAAAACAGTTTTACCGCCATTCTTCTTAAAACAGAATTTGGAACCTAGAATGTTGAATTTAGAAAAATCAAAATTCCACCTGTCCGGTCAGGAAATTCAAAATTCTAAACTATTATTATCGAGAGCTAAGAATATTATTAAAAACATAACGTCTGAAATCAAAAAAACATTAAGAGACAAAAAACAAATTTTATTAGTTGTTCCAGAAATATCTATCGCAAAGTATTTCTATAACCATCTTTCTCAACACCATGAAACAGTAATAATTCACAGCAAGATAAACCAAAAACAATATCGCCAGTCGTGGGACAAAATTAACTCTGGTGATGCAGAAATAATAATCGGCACCCGCCAAGCTCTTTTTGCTCCATTTACCAACTTAGGTTTAATTATCGTTGAGGATCCGAGTAATGAGGCATATAAATCTGACATGTCACCGAAATATAATACGGTCTCTCTCGTTAAAAAAATAGCTAAGATTTATTCGGCCAAGCTTCTTTTTGTTTCCCAAGCGCCAGATGTTGACCAATACCTTCTCTCAAAAAACGAGTCTCTGAAATTAGAAAATAAAATACGCGACTTAAGATCAGAGATTAAAATAGAAAACATGCTATCCGATATAAGCAGCGGTAACTCCTCTATTTTCAGCCGAGAACTTAAAAATAGCATTGACAAGTACCTAAAAGAAAAAAAGAAGGTTCTAATTTTTTCAACCAGAAAAGGTTACTCCACTTCGCTAATATGCGAAAACTGTCGCTTTATCTTCAAATGCCCTCAATGTTCTGTACCCTTGCGTCTTCATGTGTCACCGGCCGACTCCCTAATATGCTACCGATGCTCACTAATACAAAAGATTCCGGATCATTGCCCGAATTGTAACAGCTACAAATTAAAATCGGCTGGATTTGCCGGAAGCGAGAAGATAAAAGATGAGCTAAATTTTATGTTCCCAAATACTGAAGTTGTAACCTTTGACTCCTATGTAATAAAAAACATTAAACAAGAAGAGGAGTTTGAGGCCAGAATGAGAGACCTGGAGTCTTTTGTCTGTATCGGTACTCAGTCTATATTCGGTCAACGTTTTAACCTTAATTTTGACCTTGTTGGAATCCCGAACTTAGACAGTCTGGTTACTGTTCCTGATTTTAAAGCTGAAGAAACTTTATTTTTACAGATAGAAAAATTACTGGATTTTAAACCTCAAAAAATAATTATTCAGACTTTACACACTAAAAATCAAATTCTTGAAACAATAATTTCAGGCAATTACGAAAAACTATACGAAAACGAACTTAAAGTCAGAAAATTATTCTGGTATCCGCCTTTTGCTAAACTTATTAAATTATCCTTCGCTTCGCCAGATAGAAATAAGTCCGAATACGAAGCCAGGATTTTAAGTGAGAAATTAAAAATGGCTATTCTTCAGATGAAGTTTGAAAATAGCGTCAAATTAATGGACCCTTCGCCGGCGTTCATAGAAAAACAGAGAGGATTCTATGTTTATAATATTATATTAAAAATTATGTCTGATTTTAAAATCAGCGACATCCTCAAGTTTATTCCGTCAAACTGGATGATTGATGTGGAACCAAAGTCAATATTGTAAACAAAAAGGGCAAAAGCCCTTGAATTAAATCCTTTGCCAAGAATAAAGAGTCCTAAGTGTTCTTCTTGGATCTTTTGATTTGCCAAGAACTTGACAACATAATTGTCTTGAAATAGAAAAGTTAGCGAATATAAAACGATTTGCCCTAGAAACTTTCATTAAACGCATAAACTCCGGCTTCCATAAATCATCGTAATTTTTTATTTCTATAAAACTTGTGGCGGCTAAAATTCCGGAAATAAGAGCAAATCTGATTCCAAAACCAAAAAGTTTATCTTGAAATCCAGCAGCTTCACCTACCAACAACTTACCAAGTCGAATACCCGTAGAAAGGGTAGAGAAATTACCTCTTCCACCCCAAACTCTGACTTTATTTGGAATTTTAATACCCAGAAGTTTTTCGTATTCCTTAATGGTTTCTCTCAAGCATTCCGATGCTCTAGGGAAATCTCTTAAAAGAACTGTTGCCAAAGTAACAGAACCTCCAGACGAAAGAAAATAGGTATATCCGCCAGGCGATAAACGCTGATTAAGTGTTGCGCATCCAAATTCAGGATAATTTGTGTCAAAAGTGATACCTTTTGCAATACCGTCTGGTTTTCCTTGGGGGCCTGTAGCAATAATATCGGCTTCACCAAAAGAGAGCTTTTCATTAAATTTAACTTGTACTCCTACAGCTAGTGCTTGTTTCAGTAACCCGCTATCTAATGTGTCTGAACTTTTTCCTCTCTTTATCAAATAAACGATGGGTTGTTCTGACTTTACAAGAGTTGGCCTAGAGACTTCGTCATAGAAAGTAAAGTTATGAAAAGGAATATATCTAAAACTTGTTTCTAAACCGAGTGAACTAATTCTCTCCAGAAAGTCGTCATCTGATGTCCAATTTTCTATCCCCTGAAAATCTCCGTTAAATCTCCGTCCAACACAAGAATTTTGTTCAAAAACAGAAACATTTGCTCCGTTTCGGGCTAAAACTATAGCCGCCGCAAGTCCCGAAGGACCCGCTCCAGCAATTCTTATTTCTCGCATAATTTATACCACATTGTTAAAGATTAAAGATTAAATAATTTATACCATACTTGATTAATGTTGGCAATTGAATTGAATTGAAATACTCATAAAAATATCCTAATATAAAATAGTGGAAATTACGAAAATACCAGATAAAATACTAGCTAAAAAGTTGGAAATAGTGAATCCAAGCAAAGTAAAGAATGGCGAGTTTAATTCGCTTTTTTTGGATATGAAAAAGGCCATGAAAGAAAACCAAGGGGTGGGTCTAGCGGCTAATCAAATTGGAAAAGATCTGGCTGTTTTTGTAATTGATGAGAGGGTTGCCAAAGAAAGCGAGATTTCCGAAGTTTATATAAACCCGGAAATAACAGAATACTCAAAAGATGACGACGAGATGGAAGAAGGATGCCTATCAATTCCCGAATTCTATATTCCAATAAAAAGGTCAAAGAAAATTAAAATTAAATTTATCAACGAAAGCGGAGAGAAAATAAAGTTAAAAGTTAGAGGGTTTGCAGCTAGAGTGTTACAACATGAGACAGACCACCTAAACGGGCTAACGATTAAAAACAGGTCTGATGAAAAATAAATTGAAAATTGTTTTCTTCGGAACTCCAGACTTTGCCATCCCGGCTTTAAAAAGCTTGATAAATTTCGATTATCATATTGAAGCGGTTGTGACTCAACCGGAAAAGCCAGTTGGTCGAGCAAAGGTAATTCTGCCTAGTCCAGTTAAAAAAGTTGCGCTTGAATATGATATCAAAGTTTTTGAACCCCATTCTCTGAAAAAAGATGAAGAATTTTTTAAACAATTCAAACATTTAAATTCTGACATTTGCTTAATTGCCGCTTATGGTAAAATAATTCCATCTCAATATATTGAACTCCCCAAATACGGCTTTATAAATATCCATCCGTCCTTGCTACCAAAATACCGAGGCCCCTCCCCTATTCAAACAGCAATACTCAATGGAGATACCAAAACAGGGGTTACTATTATGAAGATTGACGAGGAAGTTGACCATGGTTCTATTTTATCTTCAAAATCTTACTACTTACCACCAAATACTTACTACTCGCAAGCAGAGCAGGAACTAGCCAGGCTTGGAGCCGAGTTGTTGATTGAAACGATACCGAAGTATTTAAATGAGGAAATAAAACCCAGAGAACAAGACCACAGCCAAGCGACATTTACAAAAATTATTACCCGCGAAGATGGGAAAATAGATTGGAACAAATCAGCCGAAGAAATATATAATCAAATCAGGGCTTTAAATCCAGAGCCGGGAACATGGACTATCTGGCAAAACAAGATTTTAAATATTATTAAAACCGATTACTTGGATGTTCAACTTCCAAGGAACTTGGAAGTTGAACATCCTGGGACTGTTTTTAAATTAAACAACGATATTGCCGTTGTTACCCAAAAATGCTATTTAATACTCAAGCAAATCCAGCTTGAGGGTGGGAAAGAAATGGATGCCAAAGCTTTTCTCAATGGCCATCCGGATTTTCTTAACTCAACGCTGGAATAAAGCACTTTAAAAACAGCGGGTAACCATGAAAAAAGAGAGGGGCAAGAAACTCTTATATCTGGTCTTGCTTAGAATTTTGATTGTTCCAATTGTTTTTGGAATATTCTTGTTTTTTTCATCTCAAGCGGGATATTTTAATAAAAATATCCCGTCCCCCAAAAACAATCCGTCACCACCTCAAGATCAAGCACAAAATAAGGAAGTTACTTATATAAATGAAAAATTTGAAGATATTATTTTTCCAGAAAATTTCTTTTTTGGAACAGCTTCATCTGATTTCCAAACTACTGGCGGTAATGGTTTAACCGACTGGAATAATTATATACAAACCTTTAATCCACCTCTTGTGGGTCCGGGTATAGGAACAGATTTTCTGAATCGTTATAAGGAAGATTTTGATTTAGCTGGAGAAATTGGTATCCAAGTCCATCGGCTATCTCTTGAATGGTCTAGAATAGAACCCGAAGAAGGCCGTTGGGATAAAAATGCAATAGAAAAATATAAGGAAATCTTTGGCTATATGAAAACAAAAGGAATAGAGCCGATGATATGTTTAAATCACTTTGCCTTACCTCTTTGGGTTGTTGAAAAAGGCGGATATGAAAGTAAAGAATTCAAATCTTACTATGCTCGATATGCTAAAGTGGTTGCTGAAACCATCGGTAAACCACTAAAAATAAAGTGGTGGCTTACATTCAATGAACCTCAGGTAATTCTAGGTCAGTCGTATATTAAAGGGGCCTGGCCACCCTATAAGACAATAGATAATCTTCAAGACACAGAAGGAACACAACGCCTCGCTTTGGTTATAAATAATCTTATGGAGGCGCATAGATTGTCTTATAGAAGCATACATGAAGCCATGGATGGCCATGTTGGTAAAAATAAAATTATGGTTGGCCTTGCTTCTGTGCCAGGTGTTTTTTATCCGAATGATGCTGAATCTCCACTGGACCAATTAAGTGTCAATATGTTTAATTTTATTGGCGTTTTGATGTTTGATTTTACTCTTGGCACTTCCGATAGGGATTTTATCGGTCTTAATTATTACGGCCGGACACTTCTTAAATTTCATATTTCTTTAGCCTATAATGTCCTGCCCTGGCTAGATGCAAAAAGACCTTTTGTCGTAGAGTGGGTTTCACTTCAACAGAATAGACTTAATCATCGGCCAAAAGAATTTTATCCTAAAGGATTATATGACTTGATTAAAAAATTCAAAAATCTCGACTTACCAATAGTAGTTACTGAGAATGGGATTCAAGATTCTGACGATAAGTTCCGAGAAGAATTTATCGTTATTCACCTTAAAGCGATTCATGATGCTATGAAAGATGGTGCTAATGTTGTCGGTTATCAGTATTGGACTCTTGCAGATACATGGGAATGGGATGGATTTTTTTCTCAAATGGGTCTAATAGAAATTGATCGAAATAATAATCTGGAAAGAAAATTAAGACCGAGCGTTCTTACTTATGCCGAAATAATAAATACTAAAACTATAAAAAAAGAACTTCTTGAAAAACATAAAGAATTAATGTCTAAAATAGAGACTTCAAATTAAAAGAGGCCGATTTGCCTCTTTTTTGTTTACCCCCACACTCCTACATGTATGAGTGTGGGGGTTTATACAAGTATTAGTAATCCCGCTCCCAAGATAAGTGCTCCGCCTATCCAAACTTCTTTTGTAAGCTTTGCTCGCTCTTCTTTAAAAAACCAACACCCCAGAACAATAGCGCCTATTCTATCAATATACCCTAACACTCCCCGCTCAAGAGAAGAAACACTAACTGAACCGTAAAAATATAACATGAACGAAAAATACAAAAGTAATCCGCCGGCAGTTATTTTTAACCAATCTAGTTTATTTTTAACAGTTAAAGACTCCCTGAACACCCAACCCATTAGAACCATCGTCAAAGCTTGAAATAAGAACTTAAAAAACGTTGCCGCCGCGGCTGGTGTACTAAGATTATTTGAAACATAACCGCTCAATATAATCTCTAAACTATAAAAAATTGCTGAACCGGCTCCTAGATAAAATAATGTGCGATTACCAGTTTTTAAACTAGATTTAGCAATAAAGAAAAACCCAGCCAAACCAATCATGGCGGCGATTATATCTGACACCTCAATTGGTTCATAAAATATCGGGAACAGCAGCGGCCAAACAATAACTATCAATGGGGCAAGATAATGAAATAAAGCCGCAACTGGAATAGATATTTTTAATGCGGTGTAATAGCAAGTATTATTTAGAGCAGCAAAGATACCCAACCAGAGAAGATAGAGGGCTTGTTTTGAGGTTACACCATTAAGAGGATCTAGGCCAAAAAATAAAAATATAATAAGAAAAGTAACGAGTCCAACTAAAGCTGTCCAAATTCCAACTCCAACTCCAGATGTCTTAATTCCTCTTACAAGAACCCCATTGAAAAAGGCCCATATTGCTACAGCCCCTAGAATCTCAAAGTAACCTATCATCGTCCTTAATCCCCTTCTTTTTCATAAAATTAAATCTTCTAATAGCGAGCCAGATAAAAATTACCGAAAGAAATACGATTATTATCCACTCTAACAAAGGATTCATTTAGTTCCTTTTTAATTGTTCAAGAGCATATTTAGCTACTCCAAGATTAACAGGATTTTTCAACTTTGCAAGAACTATGGGAACCTCTTCGGTTTCTGAAAATTTTTTGAGGTGTTGTTTGGTTTTATTAAGAAGTCGGGTGTTTTCTTGAATTATTCCACCACCCAAAATTATTATTTGAGGTCGGTTGTTTGTAATTACTTCATTTAAAAATATTCCCAAATGTTCAGAATATTTATCTTCCAAAGCCAGCCACTTTTCATCGCCATTACTCGCTCCCTTTCTCATCTCAATTGATATTTTATATCTATCTTCGGTTTTCATGTCGCTGAATTTTGTACCCATAATTTGGGCGGAAGTTTCAGCAAGGCCGTTTGTACCCAAAAACGCTTCGGCATGATTACTTTCACCGCAACTGCAAGTTCGTTGTTCGTCTCTAACCACAAATTGTTCATGGCCTAGTTCTCTTTTGTTTTGGAGTTTTCCATCTTTAATAATACCGCTACCTACTCCGGAACTAAGAGTTATATAAACAATATCCTTGAATCCTTGACCCGCGCCTAACCACCCCTCCCCCAAAGCAGCCGCATCAGCATCATTTAAGAGAAAAACTAGCACGTCAAAAAGTTTTTTAAGTTCGTCAACAATAGGAAAATTTATTACGCCTTTTAAATTTGGAGGATTTTGTATTATTCCGGTTGCAGAATCAAGTGAACCCGGACTGCCAATACTAATCGCTGAAACCGTTTCTTTTTGTTTTGTTAATATTGAAATTATTTTTTTAACCCCACCAGAGATAATTTCAAGAAGTTTTTGGTTATCTAATCCAATATTAACCAAACCAACTTGAGGAATTTCTGAATACTCAATTAGATTATTACCCTCAACTACCGCAAAATGAACCTTGCTTGCTCCAATATCAACGGTAATTATTGTTTCTTTTATCATTGTCCCATTTTACCTCATTAAAAAGATCTAGCCCAGTTTATAACACAAATGGCACCTTTGCAAAGGTGCCATTTGTGTTACTTCAGGCTAAATTCTAGTATATAACCGGCTCTCCATCGGGATACTCATCAAATTCAACTTGATTAATCGGGGCTATTTCTTTTTCTTTTAAGTTCATCCTTTTAACAGCAATCGGGGTTAAATACCTCTTAACTCCGCCGGTTATCTGATAAATATCACGACTCATTTGAGGTCTTTCAATATAAACGAATTGGTTTTTAGGGTAATGATTAAATTCTTTTTGGTTGATAGTGATTATATCCTCTTTTCTGTTGCCATAAGAATAAAATACTTTATAGTTTAAAACCGGCCTCAACATTCCGCTCTCGGTTAAATAATGTACTGTGGGATTTTCTTCGCCTGAATCTTCAACGATAAACAATCTGGCCAAAGGGTATTTGTCTAATTCTGATTTGGTAATTTTTTGGACAATATCCAAATCAAAACCATAACTATAAAATATCTCTTCCGTTGGAATGGCGTGTTTGTGGCCGTTAATTATTCTGTAAACTGCCGTCTGGCCAGGAACATTAACGATACTGATAACTGGGTCATAGTTTGGACCATCATTAGAGGTATTGAAAATACTGGTTAAATCAGGAATTGGAGATATTGACTGCTGGCCAACCTTATCGCATCCCAAACCGGCGCTACAAAGCGTATTAGCAGCTATAGAATCACTGAAATTGGCTGGTTTGGCTGAGGTGGATGGACTTGTTTGCTGGGCTTGGCCTATATCTGAAGGAATTAGAAACAAAGCCAAAAAAATACCCACAATGAGCAAGAATAAGACCGAGTATTTACCTATACTAGGCGCAGTTTCCATAATCTTTTAATTGTAACATATTCTAAATTAAAAGTCAAAAACGATAGTGTCACAAACCACTTTCCTCACCATTTTTTCAACCGGTGCTCCAGGATAGACAAACAATAGCTTTAAAACCTCCGGAAGCCTTCGGGAATTCCTTCATCTCTGTAAATTATATTATTAAAAACAGAAAAGCCCCCAAATTGGGAGCTCTTCAGAGTTACGAACGATCTCGTTCACAGCAGGCTTACCACCTTGCTATCAGTATAGCATTGTCGATATCCACATGTCAAATTTACAGGTATTTTTAGTTTGGATCAAAAATTTGATTTTATTTAATAAATGTGTTATAATTAAAAGATTTTCTTTCTACTGAGTGAGTGCAAACCAAATCGGTATGCTTTCGGGAGCGCTGGTAGTTGTCAGTGTTATTCCGTACGCGATCCGTGTTTATCAGGGCAAGATTGAGACCCAGATCACCAGTTGGGTTCTCTGGGCTCTGATTGGTTTCGCGCTCCTGGTCACCTACAAGAGTTCTGGAGCAGAAGCCAATGTTTGGCCAGCGGTGTTTGGGTTTACCAACCCTTTCATTGTTATGATGCTTACCATCAAACGGCTGGGCAGAAATGGCTGGATCAAACCGGACCGGATTGAAGCGGTGTGTATCGCCATCTGTGTGATTTCACTTGGACTTTGGTTGAAACTGAATCAGGTAAAAGAGCTGGTGCAATATGCTCTCTATCTGGCCATCTTGGCCGATATCTGTTCAGCCATTCCAACATTCAAGTTTGTTTTGAGAAATCCAGACAAAGATCGTCCTTTTGCCTGGGTGGCGTTTGCGATTGCCTACGGTTTGGCGATTTTCGCCATTACCAATCATACGCCCGCCAACTACATCCTGCCCATCTGGATGGTCATCGGTCCGCTCGTGATTGCATTTCCGATGATACGTTTCCGGTGGCACATTCGTGCCCCCTGGAAGGAGTGGATATAACTCGTCCCCATTTGCTTTAAAAAGCGGTGGGGACGTTTCGTTTTTAGTGTAGGCAAGCAAAGAGCTATTTCCTTGCCAATTTTGAATCCTTTGAGCGGCTTTACTACAAATTCAAGATATTTATGAAATTATTCCTATTCACAAAAATTTAGTCTGAAAAATTAAAAGTTATGATATATCATAACTTTTAATGCATACGGTGTCACTAAATTTTTGTAGGAATAATAGTCATTGAGGCTCCTATATGAGCGCAATGATATAATAAATATTGATGAATTTGTTAAAAAAGCGAACTGGATGATAAATTGGTTAGGAAATAGATCAAAACTACTCCCCTTTCACTATCACCTTGAGTTCAACTTTGATGTCGGGTGCGAGTTCTACCTCAATCATGTGTTCCCCTTCTTGTTTGATATGCTCTCCATGTTCACGGAGATTAATTGCATCAGCTTCTATTTTACCGCCAACAGCTTTGGAGATATCTTCGGCAATTTCTTCTTTGGTAACTGAAGCAAAAAGCTTGCCGGCCTTACTGGTCTTTTTGGTAAATTCCAAAACAATATCTTTTGTTTTTTCGGCAACTTCTTTGGCTTTGTCGTGAGCAACTTTTTCTCCTGCTTCTGCTTTTTTCTTGAGAGCATCAGCTTCTTTGATTGTCCCCTCGGTCGCTAACTTAGCCAACCCCCTCCCAATCAAAAAATTCCGCCCATAGCCATCGGCCACATTCTTAATATCCCCCATCCTCCCGACACCCTTAATATTTTGTAGAAGTATTACACGCATAATCCTATAATTCTACTAAAATTACCTACTCCTCACAACTTGACAAGTTTAGTTATATAATTTATGCTTTGGTTATGGTGGCCCGAAGTACACCAAAAAGGAGAGATTATGGTAGAAAGAAGTATTGATGAGCTTGATAGTTCTTATTATACAGAGCTGGCAATTATACATTTTGGTAATGTTCGCAATTTCAGAGGAGTTAAGATGACTGGAAAATCTTGGATTAATTGGCATTGTGGTCGCCGCATGGTAAAAGTCGTTGGTATCTTCCAAAGTGCTTTAACAAGAAGAAAAAGAACGTGGTCGTCTAAACCACTTCTTTTTTGCACTCATCCAGAATGTGGCTTTTACGAAAACACTAACAATAGAGGCACGCACCTCTAGCTACTACAATCCGGATGCCCGCCGACGCGGGCCTTTTAATTTTTTAAAAATTACAAGAGAAGGCTATTGAGCAAATAAAAAAGTGGCGGGCTATTTGTAAAAACAAACGAGCGATTATTAAAAATAAAATGAGCGCAGGCTATTGTCTTATCGGGACATTTGAAGTTGCCAGACTGCATGGTTTGTCAATGGTCTTTCCTTGACAAAGGCGGCAACTTCACATAGCGAAGCGGCCTCGCTGGGGCCGCAAGCGTGTCCCGAAAGGCAATAGCCGAGAGCGAGTTTTATTTTAGTAATTCAAGCGCCTTATCCAATTGCGGATCCTTCCCCGGCGTCCCAATCTCAATTTCACCCTCTTCTGGATCCTCTGGCATTTTTACTTCAACATTTGGTTCAATGCCAAGATCGGTGATTGAGCGTCCATTTGGTGTAAGCCATTTGGCGATGGTGACTTTAAGTGATGAGCCGTTTTTAAATTCTTCCAATTGCTGAACCGAACCTTTGCCAAAACTCTTTTCTCCAACTAATTGTATGTTTAAATTATCATTAACCGCGCCGGCCAAAATCTCTGAAGCTGAAGCTGAACCGCCATTTATTAAGAAAAGGGTTCTATATATTCTCAAAGCGCTGTTGCCTTTGCTTCGGAATTCTTCTCTAGTGCCGTCTCTAAACTCTTGCATAGTAACAATCTGATCGTCATTTAAAAACCAACCCGATAAATTAATAGCCGAATCAAGAAGTCCTCCGGGGTTATTTCTTAAATCAACTACAAGTTTGATGGCTGATGACTTGAGTATTTGTTCAACAGCTTTTTGAAAATCAGCATCAATATTTTGGTTAAATGTATAAACCTGCAAATAAGCAACATCTCCATTTAACAATTTCCATTCTACAGACGGAATTTTAATTACATCACGCACTAATTCAACATCTTTTGTGTTGCCATTATCTGAAATAGTAATAACCACTTTTGTTCCCTTTTTACCCCTTATTAAATTAACAGCTTCTTCAACTGATAAATCCCCGGTTACCTTACCGTCAATCTTGAGAATTTTGTCCCCGGCTTTAATTCCTGCCCGATATGCTGGAGTGTCTTTCAATGGAGCAATGACAGTTAGGGCATTGTTTCTTTTACCAATCTCCATACCCACTCCGCCAAAAGCTCCGGATATTTCTTCTTGGAATTTTTCGCTTATTTTTGGCTCAAGAAAAACCGTGTATGGGTCACCTAAGCTGTCTACCATACCACTTATAGCGCCGTAGAGCATTTTCTGATTATCTAATTTGGTAGGATCAACATATTTAGCGCTAAGTGTGTTCCAAACATCCCAAAACAAAGAGAAATCCAATTTTTCTGGTTGGCCAAGATTTTGGTTTATCAATTCCCTGACGATCGGTAAATTACTGTTTATTTCACCGCTAGCAAACCAAAAACCGATCCCAAAACCAACTATGAGGGATACAAAAACTGAGACGATTATAATTTTTCTGCTGTTAGAATTCATCCCGTTAGAAGTAGCCCCGCCGAGGTCCTGTGGACTCGTGACATTGTCGCGAGCGAGACTTCTAACGGGATTCATTTTAACAAAAACTTTTGGCTCGGATTCCGTGTTTTCTGAAAAATTTAATAGCATCTTTGATATGCCAGCGAGTTTCTTTTTTAATTATATCAAAAGCATCAAGGCGCCCCTTTGAGCCACGACGGTGATAATGATACATTTGGGCTTCCGGGAAATAAATCACCCTATAGCCATTTTCCCAAAACCTTTTAGCCCAGTCAACCTCGCTCATATACAGAAACAAGTTTTCGTCCATAAGTCCGACTTTGTTGATAGACTGTTTAGTCGCCATCAGAGCAGAACCCATTACCCAGTCAACTTTAGATGTTTGAGTCTTATTGCTGTTAGTGATTAAAAAACGATTTAATTCTTTCTTGGCCCAAGGTAGTCTTCCCAAAAAAGTTCTTCTATAAATTATGGTCATTGGCCCATAAAAACTAAAAGACGAATTCTGGATACTTCCGTCAAAATTCAAAAGCTGTGGGCCAACTAAACCTACGTCAGGATTTGTTTTGATGTATTCGGTCATTTTTTCAATACCTTTTTTCAGAGGAATAATATCAGGATTTATTACAAAAACAATGTCACCAATACTTGCCTTAATCCCCTCATTTACTCCTTTAGTATAACCGACGTTTTCTTTAAAATTAACCAGTCTTACCCCAATAAATTCAGATGCGACATTTCTTGTTTCAATTGTACTGGCAACGTCAACAACTAAAATTTCATGAGCAAAGTCAGCTGGCAAAGAGTTTTTCAGTGACTTTAAACAGAGTCGTAACAATGGCGGATTTTTGAAGTTGACGATGATAATAGAGAGCATATTATTTTAATATTTCTTGGAATAATTGCTTGATTCCCTGTAAATTATCCCCCACCGGCAAAAGAACATATAAGTTGCCGTATTCAGTCTGCATATGGGTGTCGTAAACCAAGTTTTCAGTTGTAATAACATAGCGCTTAATATTACTATCAGAATCAAATTGTTTGGATAGTTCATATAAACCGTTAGCGTCAAAAATGTTTAAATCGGTTTCAATATTTTTTCTGATTGAATTCAAAATGGAGAGTGATTTGATCGGATCAGCTAAAAGATCTAACTCAAGAACCTTATCTTTGATAGCTAAGATTATTTTCTGCTGTCTTTGGGCCCGATCAAAATCGGTTGATGAAAACCTTGATCTAGTATAATATAAAGCCGTTTGGCCATCTAAATGATTTAGGCCAGCTGGTAAACTAAATTCATAACCCCATTGCTGTGATTCAGTAAACGGCCGCTCTAACTCAATATCCACTCCGCCCAGATCATCTATTAATGTTTTAAATGAAGAAAAATCAAGAACAATCGCATTGTCTATATAGACTCCGGTTATCCTGGAAATTAATTTTTTAGTAAATCCTAGAGCGTTATTCCTTAACACGCCGATTTCGTAAGCTGAATTGATTTTGTTTTTCTTGGTTCCATAAATCCTCACGTATAAGTCACGAGGGATAGATATTAGAGATGTTTTTTTTGTGGCCATGTCGTAACTCAAAACCATCATCGTGTCAGTTAATAAAGCGCCGGCTTCTTCAGCGTCCTCATCATCTTCACCACGAACCCCAAGAATAAGGATATCCCAGCGGTTTTTCTCTTCTTTTGGCATCTTGTAGTCAATGTCATCATCAATTGTCGGTAATTTTTCTCCGCTTATAATGAACAGGTTTGCAACTTTCTGCCAAACTGTTTCGTCGTCATGAGTAATCTCAATTTCATTTGAACCAAGACCAAATTGAGCCGAACTATATATTAAACCCATAGCCAGTAAAACAAAAAACATTACGCCCCAGTAGTGTTTTCTATTAGAATGATTCGGTTGGTTGAAATTGGGTTGGTTGAAATTCATTGGAAAAATTTGTGCATTTCTGCCGGTGTTCTTACGGCTTTTTTCATAATTTCTTTTCTTTTTCTAATTATTTTAGGAAGTATTTTAAGAAATTCAGGTATTTCCGCAAACACTTTTGGTTCAAAAATTAACAAATAAACAAACATCATGACTTCTCTTTTTAGGATATAAGGTAAGTCCTTTAAAACATTGATTATATAATCATTTTTAATTATTGTAAAGCGAATATTTTTCCATTCCAGTTTTCTTTTTTTCAATGGAATAGCCCTTCTGATTTCTAAAAAATCTTTAAAACTACTGCGCAGTTTTTTGGTTGTCTGCCTATCGTGCCAAGCAATAACCGTCGGCGCAAAAACTTGTTTCCAACCAAATAAATTCATTCGCCAAGCTATGTCAAAATCATCTCCATACCAGAAGTAATCATGGTCAAAGATTTCTGTTGTAGCCGATAAGCTGGTAAGCCGATAAGCTGGTAAGCTAATCCGACAGGATTCCATTGCTTCTTTTCTAAAGAACGGTGCCGCTCCTTCAATGCCAAATATTTCTTTTTCTTCGTTAAACTGTCCATCGTCAGTTTCTCCATGACCAATATTGATTAAACGGCGAGATTTAAATATTTTAAAACCACAAGTATCAATGATTCTGACTGGTAAGCCGGTAAGCCGGTAAGCCGGTAAGCTCGAGAGATCGTATTTATAAACCTTAGCTTGAAGAGCGCCGATTTTAGATTCGCGCTCCATAACTTCTACTGCGTTTTTAATAAAGTCTTTATCCAAAATTACATCTACACATAAACCCAAAACATACTTGCCCATACTATGTTTCAATAATTCTTCTTGCCCTGGCCAAACGCCGACGTTCTTAGTTAGTTCAACTAGGTTAAACTTCGTAAACTTAGAACTATTCTGGACCGCCCACTCTTTGATTATTTCTTTTGTCCTGTCAGAGGAACCGTTATCCAAGATATTAAATTCAATCAATTCTTTCAGATACGTCTGCTCTAAAACCCCGTCCAAACAATGACGGATATACTTCTCACCATTTAAAACAACCAGGTTAATTGTAACTAAATGATTTGACATTTTCCTTTGTTAATATTAGTATTTTTTATGCATTTTTACAATTAAACTAAAGGACGCCAACAAGATGAGCCTGGCAACAAGAATATTAGGATCTAAAACACTGACTGCACCGGAAAAACTCGTATTAGGCCTTCTTGCTAATGAGTCTATGACAGCTAAGCAGATAGTAGATTGTCTTATGAGTGATCCTTATGATCTAACATTTAATGAAGTTGGTGTTGCATTAGAATCTTTGATAGACAAAGAACTAATTGTTTTAGATAGAATAAGAGCGTATACAAATTTTACTGTTGATCTTTACCTGACATTCGCTACTGAATGGGTTTTTAAAATTTAGTTTCAACCCCTGATTTAATCGGGATTTTTTATCGCTAAAATTAGAGATAACGTAGTGATGAATAACAAAAATGATCGTTCGTCAAAAAGTGCCACATCTGTAAGAGAATAAATCAAAACCCACGGAACAAATAAGATTGTGGCGGCAAAATATGAAACAAGAAGTGGATCTTTTTCAGACACAAAATTTTCATAGGATTTTTTGAATACTAGCCACAAAAACCAAATTACCGTAACAAGCGCCAGAATCCCCATCTCTGAAGCAACGTGAAGATAAATATTATGAGCCGAGGAACCAGCCCTAGCTAGAAATATTCTCTGATCAAGAACCATTGGAAAATTACCAATGCCAACGCCTAATAATGGGCGTTCTTTTATTGATTCAAGACTTGCTTTCCATATTTCTATTCTTTGAGAATTTGATGTTTCACCGAAATCTATAATAGATTTGATTCTTTCACCAAACAATCCCCAATCCCCTTTTGATAATAAAAATTGTGGTGACACAAATATTGGATAAGCCACCGCAAAAAGCATGAAAAAGGCAATCATATACAAAGAAATATATTTAAAAATATTTTTGTAATAACTCTTAACTCTGGTTCTATGCATCCAAAAAATCACTCCCAAAATAATTATTATTACCCCCACACTTGCCGCCCATATTCCCCTAGTCCCACTCAAAATTGTTATCAAAAGAGCCAAAGGAACCCAAACCACATTCATACTCACACGAGTATTAATAAATTTTTTCAGAATATTATACTTTTCCGGATTGCTGGTTAATTTTAAAATTGAAACGGCAAATAACGCCGGCAATCCTAACAATACAAACTGGGGAAAGGAGTGCGAATCAGGAAATAAAGAAAACACTCTTAATGATAATTGCTCACCATAATATGCAAACCAAGTATTACCCAGACGGACAGCTATTTCAGACCAGAGAACTCCGAACTGCCTCATTTGTATCCCCTCTCCCCAAATTCTCATGAATTGATAAATATCAGTGAAGTAAGTTGAAGCGACTTGAATAAAGCCCACTATTACTACTATGGTTACCGGAATTGTGATATTTTTGATCAATCTTTTTTTGAATTCAACACTTTTTTCAGCAAGATAATAAATTACCATCCCCACTAAACTTAAATTGACGAAATAAATTATTCTTTTAACTGCCTCTCCTTTATCTACTGCTGGGATTATGGAAAGAACTGCAAACACAAAAAGAATTGCTAGGAGTTTTGATTCTTTTGAAAATTCTTTTATTCGCAAAAAATACTTTAATCCGGTAATATGAGCCAGTTTAAGGAAGAGTATAATTGAGAGTATTCTCCAGATATTTAAATTATCGTAGGTTTCCATTATTGGTATAGCAATAAAAAAAGGAATTGATCTGACAAAAAATATAGTGGCGTCTTCTATTTTGGCCGTAGCCAGATATATTATCAGCCCAACAGCTAACAATATTGCTGTCTCTCGCGGCAAAAGACCGGTTATAATAAGCCCGAATAAAACTAACTGGGTTATAAATACTTTGTTTAAAGAAGTTGACTTTTTTTCCATAGTAATGTATTATAATATTACGGTCGTTAGGGGAGGTGCATTATGAAGTTCTTCATGAGCATACTATCTGGGATTTTGGGTTTAACGGCGGTCCTTTCAGCTCCTTCACTAGAAACCAGAATGATATGTCTTGGATTATTTGCAGTATGTTGCGGGCTGGCAGCTCTTTTTATGGCCATCACTGAAAAGTGATGGTTTTTATTTTTCAATCCTATTAAAAAATCTCTCGGCGAAACTTCTCCAATTATATTTTCTAACAAAATCTGAACCTTCGGACTTAATCTTAGCAATTTTATACTGGTCAGTTAAGGCTTGCTTGATGGTATTAGCAATATTATCAATCAACGAACCCTCCTTCGCTAAAGCTTCGGAAGGGTTATTCTCCTGCGGAGAATAAAAAGCATAATCTTGAAACAACTCATGTTCTAGTTCATTATCCATAACCACCGGCGGAACGCCAAATGCCAATGCTTCCATAGGAGGCAAGCCAAATGCTTCTCTATCGGAAACATAAACCAAAGCCTTAGTGTTAGAATATAAACTTTGTAATTCTTTGTTACTAACCCTGTCTTTATGAATTACCGCTTCTCGTCCTAATTTTTTATTAATTTCGGCAACAAGAAGATTAATAATACTTCCTGGATATTTATCTGGACCAACCGCAACTAAATTTAAATTTGGAAAGTCACTTACTATTTTTTCAAAAGCTAAGATGGTCTCTTTTAAATGCCTTCTTGGAAAAGCTTGTCCGACATAAAGAATATAGCGACCATGAGACAAGCGACCAAGCGACCAAGTATTTTCTGATTTTTCTTCCTTGTTTCTTGTCTCTTGTTGCTTGTTCCTAATATTAACTCCTAAATACCCAACAAAAATCCTATCGGAATTAATTTTGTATAATTTAGCTACTTCTTTTTTTGATGTTTCAGAAATTGCTAAAATTTTTGTGGCAAATCTAGCTGCCCAATTTGTAAATATTCTATATGATAATCTGTAACGAAACGGGAGACTGCCATATTTATACTCATAGTAAACGTCCTGCGTCAGCATTACAATTGATTTTCCTAAATACAAAGGTGGCAATTGATAAGCCGGAAAAAACATCCAGTCCAACCTGTCCGCCATTGCCCTTAATGGCATCAGAATATGGTAAAAAACATTAAATGACGGGAAACCTAAAACTCGCTTAATAAAAATTGGATTCTTCAAAACCTCATCATCCGGAACATTCTTTTTAAAATACAGATATAATTTATACTGCTTCTGCCATTCGGAATTCTTAGTATATTCTTCAAGCAAATTTAAAGTCACCTGACCCACTCCCCAGCGTGATTTAGGATCCTCCAAATTTTCACATTCAATACCAATTTTAATCATACAATTTTACCCATCCCATGGTGATAAAAATCAAAAACACCAGTTAGTATGGCATGTGACTCTTCTGGTTTGTATCTAACTATTATTTTAAAAACCTGTCTTTTTATAATCCAGAAACTCCAAAACCAGACGGCAATTTTGATATACCACGGACCATTTTTCAAATTAAAATACAAAGCATTACGGTAATGGTATCTCAACAGCAACGGAGAACCAAGTTTTTTAGTTGTTGATGACGAGTTATGATATATCATAACTTCTTGTGTGAACGAAATTGGAATTCCTACTTTTCGCGCTCTTAACGAAAAATCTGCATCCTCAAAATATAGAAAATATTTTTCATCCCAAAGACCGATTTTTTCAAAAACATCCTTATGTATAGCCACCGCCCCACCAATGGCATATGTTAGACATCCGATGTTTAACATATTGTGAATGTGTTTTAGGGTTGACCGAAACCATTGAATTTTACCGCAATAGGCAACACGGTCACCTTCATCCAAGGGTAAGCCCACAATACCACTTTTTTGACTTAAAATAGGCTTTAAACGAGAGATAAAGTCCTTTTCTACCCAAGTATCATTATTGAGTAAAACTACCCAGCTTGCTCCGTTTTGAATGGCTTTTTTGATGCCCACATTGTTACCCCCAGAAAAGCCAAAATTGTCGTCATTTCTTATCAAAACCGTATTACTTATATTTTGTTTTAAATTATCAAAATCTGCTTCTTCGGAAGCATTATCCACAACAATGATTTGGAAATCTTGGTCAGTTTGTTCCCAAAGTGATTTTAAGAGTTTTAATGTTTTTTTCGCACCGTTGTAATTGATGGTTACTATACTTAAGCGCATTATCTGATTTTATTAAAAAATAACTAATTTTACAACGAAATTATTACTTGCAATAAATTCTGGAAATGGTAATATTTCTGTAGACCTTTTAAAGGAATGGGGGTATATAATGACAGATCATGCGACTATTTATCGGACTATCCGCGATCAAGGATTGCTGGAAAGGAGCAAAGTTTATTATTCTACAAACTTCTTTTTCATAGCCATTCTGCACTTTGCCATTGTTAGCTTGATGCTAAACATTCCCCTCAACTTGTCCTCCGTTCTTGTCCTTTCTCTTATTTGGACTTTTACTTCTGTCCAAATAGCTGCGTTAGGTCACGATGCGAATCACTATCAAATTTTTTCTTCAAAAAAATATAATGATTTGATAGCCTTTTTATGCTGGAATTTAGGAGTAGGTATTAGTAACAGATGGTGGCAAGATCAATATAACGATCATCACCTGCATCCTAATGACATCAATAAAGATCCAAGCATTGATCTCGTTTTGTTTTCTTTTTCAGAAAACCAGTTAAAAAGAAAGAACAGACTCTAAAAGCTCTTTATTCGGTATCAAGCATATCTGTATTTTCCATTAATGGTTTTCGGAATACTACACTTGAGAATATCCGGCATCTTGTTTATTTTGAGAAATAAAAAACGCAGTTACCTTGTTGAGCTTGGTGGTATTGCTTTGCACTTAATTTTTTATTCCTTACTCGTATTCTCAATACTGGGTCTTAGTTATGGTTTGTTGCTCATCATTTTACATCACATATTTCAAGGCCTCTATATAGCTGTGAATTACGAAACTCCCTTTTTCTCTAATTCCTTATCAAACTAAAATCAGCTCACTTCGGTGAGTTGTTTTTATTTTCTCAAATTGTTACACATTGAAACGCTTTCTAACTACTGTTTAAGCA
>Ga0209542_10000249_pt1 | contig 133237 bp, 151 predicted proteins | sample RifCSPhighO2_01_FD_184028 | JGI IMG/M metagenome (GOLD analysis project Ga0209542, IMG submission 184028) | Soil microbial communities from Rifle, Colorado - Rifle CSP2_plank highO2_0.1 (SPAdes) (version 2) | ecosystem: Environmental > Terrestrial > Deep subsurface > Rock core/Sediment ... | reverse complement strand
TTGTTGTTTGTCGCGAAGTTGGGTTCCCTGCTCTTCTCTTAAAAGGTAGACGTAGGGGTTAATTTGATCCGGAGATAATGAGGAAACCAGTTCTATCTGAGCTACTTGCTTTTTTGGTGCAGGAGCTATAAGCCTCCTCTTACTAAAGAATCCTACTTCCAGGACATCTTTATAGAGTCGGTTAAATTCTGAGGTTGGTGGTAGTTCGGCCAGCATGGCTAACTATTATAGGTTGTAAAATAAGCTTAGTCAAGAGCTTTTGGCCAGGAGGAGGTGATGGATTCACTCTTGCCTACTTTTTGCCAGAGCTCCGTTGTAGTAAAGGGCATGAATGGGTAAAGTAGTTTTAGGGATGATTCAAAGACATATTCTAGACAGGGCTGGGCATCGGCACGTCTTTTTTTAGACCACTCAATATAACTATCAGCAAATTTATGCCAGATAAAGTCATACAGCTCTTCGGTGGCTAGATGCAGCTGGTAGCTCTCAAGATAGTTACTGACCTGATCAATCACCCTGTTTAAATGCTGAATTATCTCAGTATCATTTGGATGGGAAAAATCTGATTCGGTTCCAGATTCAAGTGGCTTTAATTCATAGATAAAGCGGTAGACATTTTTTAACTTGGTAGAGAAATTTCTAAAGTTTTTACAACGTTCGTCCATAGTCTGTCTGCTTGCTCTACCATCCCTGCCGGGAGCGGAGTAAGTATAAAGCGCCATCCTAGTAGCATCTGTGCCCCAGGTCTCCCTCAGTTCATTGGGGTTAATTCCATTCCCTAACGATTTAGAGAATCTCCTACCTTGTAAGTCTCTGATCATGCCATGGAAAAACATGTTTTTAAAAGGAATCTGGTCTGTATGCCAGACTCCCAGAATGATCATTCTGGCGATCCACAGGTATTTAATATCCCCGCCAGTAATCTCAAAGTCCCAAGGATAAAATTTCTCTAAATCTTTGCTTTGTTCTGGCCAACCCAAAGTTGCCAGTGGCCACAGACCAGAGGAGAACCAGGTATCTAAGACCTGTTCATCTTGAATCCAGTGTTTTTCAGAGCAAGATTGGCAGGTTTTGCTTGGCTCTTCCAAAGAGATAATCATGTCCTGGTCTTTACCCACCAGGTGATTAGGGTTACATCTCTGACAGTACCAGACTGGGATGCGGTGTCCCCACCAGAGATTTCGTGAGATTGACCAATCATGGATATTCTCCATCCAGTTGGTGATATCGGCTAAAAATGTTTGTGGCATAAAGTTAATCTGAGATATTTTTCCCAAAGCTTTCTTGGCCAGGGGTTGCATCTGGACATACCACTCTTCAGAGATTAACGGTTCAACGACCGTATTACATCTCTCACAGATTGGTACCGAGTGAGTATAGTCCTCAATTTTTTCTAAGGCACCTAACTCTTCTAGGAGCTGGGCGGTTTTACCTCTAGCCTCCACCACCTTCAATCCTTCCAGTTCAGAGGCCAGACTGGTCATCCGACCAGACTTATCAATTGCATGAAGAATCGGCAGACTATGATCTTTGCCAATCTGGTAATCTAAAAGGTCGTGACCCGGGGTAATCTTTAAGGCCCCGCTACCAAAATCCTTTTCCACCCGTTCATCTTCGATAATTTTTAACATAAGCGCGTTCTCCTTTGACCCGAGAGGGTTAAGGGCACTTTTTCCAATATATTTTCTATACTTTGGATGATTTGGATAAATAGCGATAGCTACATCAGCATAAATAGTCTCTGGTCGGGCTGTAGCAACGATAATGCACTCGTCGTTTTCACTAGGAATTTTATATTTAACAAAATATAACTTTTCTTTTTTCTCTTCATACTCCATCTCGACATCCTCAATGGCGGTACCACATTTGGGACACCAGGAGACGATGTAGGCACCTTTATAGAGAATATCTTTTTCCCAAAACCTTTTGAATTGTTCTAAAACTGCCTTTTGTGCCTTTGGATCTAAGGTAAAAACCTCCTTTTCCCAATCTGCCGAGAGCCCAAAGACACTCCAGGTAGAGTGAAAGGATTGATAAACCTGATCTTTAAATTGCCAGGCTCTTTTTAACCACTCCTCCCGCCCAATCTTGTTCTTGTTTACCCCCTCTTTCTCCAGGAGTTTATTTAAGGTTCCCTCAAATTGGATGCCGGCGTGATCAACGCCAGGTAAAAGCAGGACCTCAAAGCCCTGCATTCTTTTAAATCTGGCCAGGGCGTCCATGATTACGTGTTGCATGGCGTGGCCCAAATGCAGCTCACCGGTTAAATTTGGTGGGGGCATTAAGATAGAATAAGTCTTTTGATTCATAGTCAGAAAAGTATAGAGCCCAAGAGCAGTTAAATCAAGCTAGGGACAGATTAGGATTGGCTTGTAGTATTAGAGGGTCAACAGGGTGATTGTGGAAGAGGGCATAGGTGGCGGTGGTGACAGCGTTGTCAGTACAAAGGAGTGGTTCTGGTGTGAAAACTCGGCCTATAAAAGAACGTGTGACCGATTCGCGAAGCCTTTGGTTAGACGCTACGCCCCCAGCTAACATAACGTGTTCAATATTATTATCAAGGGCTGCTGTGGTAGTCTTTTTTATTAAAACATCAATGATGGCCTGCTCTATTGAGGCAGCCAGATCAGGTTTTTGTAGCTCATCTATATGAGTGATAATATTGGCCACAGCTGTCTTTAAACCAGAGAAGGAAAAATCATAGTCTTTAGAGTTCCACATCGGTCGCGGTAAATTAAAGGCCTGTGGGTTGCCCTTTTGGGCTAGTCTGGCTAAGTTTGGCCCGCCTGAAGGTAGTCCTAAGAGCCGGGCACACTTATCAAAGCACTCCCCAGCAGCATCATCCCGGGTACCTCCTAGATAATCGTAGTTGTCATGATCCTTCATTAAGATAATATCGGTGTGCCCCCCGGAAACCAATAGACCAATCACAGGAAAGGTGGGGGTATCTAAAACCCAGTTGGCATAAAAATGAGCCAGGAGATGATTGACTGGAATGAGAGGTTTTCTCCACAGCAGAGAGAGTGTTTTAGCCGTCTCAACTCCCACCAGAAGTGAGCCAATCAATCCGGGACCTGCCGTGACTGCTATGGCATCAATATCTTCTGGATTACACTTAGACTGTAGGAGTGCTTCTTGAATGACTGGAATAATCATCTTTTGTTGCTCCCGGGCAGCGGTTTCCGGTAGAATTCCTCCATATTTTATATGTAAATCTTGTGATGAAGAGATGATATTGGATAGAATTTGTATTCGTTTATTATCATTTGATACTATAGCAGCAGCCGTTTCATCACAGGAGGTTTCTATTCCTAATATTGTCATGTCCTTATTTTAACACTTTTTCAGCTTGATCTTCCTCCTATTATAAGCTAGGGTAAATAGATACCTTTATATATGTCACAGATGGTGCCCAGATACCGCTGTTTTTCTTTGGGGGACTTTAAAGAGTTTGAAAAGTGTGTCTTCTCATTTTTGGTTAAACATCATCTAGAAAAGAAATATCAGTTGGCTGAGGGTTCAGAAAATCAGGCTCTGGGATCATTATTGGATCTGTCTATTAAAAAAATCCACGGTAATCAGCTTTACAATCAACCGATCGAGGTATTGCTGGGGGTAGTCAAGGCCTCTGAGATGGAGATGAGGCAGAAATCTAAAAATGGAAAGGATTCCTATTATGGATCTCAAATCCCTTTTTTGAACGAAGAATTGGTTGATAAAGCCAAAAAGATCTTAAGGGATTATTATCAAGCCATCGATGGAAAATTTCAGAAATCATTATCCCGGGATCGTTTTTGGGATCGTGAAATAGCGGCAACCGATGGAAACCTCTTAAAGCTTTGGGGTGGACCAGATACCATTGAGGAGGGTAAAGATACAACCCCTGAGGTCATAGATTACAAATATTTTGAGGACAACGAGAAGGGTAAGGATTATTTAGATTGGGATTTAATGCCAAAGCTCTATGTTTTATTAACGGCGGTGGAGTTGCAAAATCAAGGTTACCAAAAAGTTAGATTTAAGATTAGGTGCTGGCAAGATCCAACAGATGATTCTTTATTTGAGGAGTTTGACTTATCGACTGTGGCGAATTTCGAGGAGTTCTTTAGGGAAAAAATGGAGAGGATTTTAAGAACAGAGGATATTACTTTTTGTGAGAAGGCCTACTGCCGGGTTTGTCAATCTGATCTGAGAAAACAGTGGGAAGTTTTGTGTCGGTCAAAAAGTTGGCTAAGTAGCCTCTAAAGTTTCAGCCCGGTCTTGTGGTCCGTTTATCAAATATGGGTATCGTGAGCCTGTTTTTTGGCGGATGTGAATTAGGGTTTCTCCTGCCAGCCCAAACTCAATTTTTAGCGAGCGAGCCAAAGAGCAGAAGTTATCAGCTAGGAAGATATTGGGGTTGTTCGGATCTGGGTTAAGTATTTGATAGATAGATCTTCTAACTTGAAGCGGTGGAGCCGATAAGTCAGGCAGATTGCCATTAAGATGGATCCATAGATTTTCAAGAGCAAACTCACTATTTTCCGGTTCGATTACATAGTGAATTGTAGCCCTTGGTGGTCGGTTTTTATCTCCTGTCAGAATAATATTCCAAACTTCTTTATCTGGTCGAAGCTCTCTTGATTGAGGATGGACTTGTGGCGAATCTGTAAAAACCCTGGCAGCCCAAAATCTACGGTCACCTTCTAGGAGCATATCTTTAGTGGTAACTCTTTATGGGCTACTTGTCAATTAATTTGACCAAACTTATCCTGTAGTGTATAATTTGCCTGTATGAGATTGCCGGAACAGTTAAGAAGAGAGTACCTTCAGGCAGTAAAACCCTTGGCTTTTGAAGCACGAGGTCTTAATAGGATACTTAAAAAGTCTGAGGATCCATTTCTTAAAGCTAATATACTTGCCTTGCGCGGATTTTTATTTGATAGGCGTGATATTCCTTTGAATTCTCTGGAAAGGACACTTTTACAAGCTGAGGCTACTGATCTGGAAAAAGCGCAAAGAATTAATCAAGATCCTGAACAAAAAAGGGTGGACATAGGTAGGTTTCAACAATTAACAAGAGAGATTATTGACCTTTGCCACATTGGAAAAGGCGTTGCCTTGGCAATCCGACGAGATAATTATCTTGCAGATAACAGCGCTTATTTAATAAAAGCCCGCCCAAAGGCTAGGACGGCTCGTCGGGCTTTGGCAATGACTCGATCTAGAGAGGGTAATTTAGCGTCCCAGGGGAGGGAATTATTTCGGGTGGCTGTAAATGAGTTAATACGTTATGGTAATGAGGAGAGAGCGAATAGAAGTATTCAGGCAGAGAGTATTCCGCAACTAGCAGCGTTAATAGATCCTGGTAGGGTGGTTCAGCAAGATATTGTTAGTCGTACTTTGGCTACAGGTCAACCCAACTCTCCCTCTCTACCACATCATGATTTAGGAAGTCTTTATATTTATCGAAGGCCAACGGTGGTAAATAGACTGCACCCAGATATTGTGGCAGAGTCTGTTTTAACTTGGCCCAAAGATCCAGCAAACGAACGTGTGGCTATAGCTGTAGCACAGTTACTCCCACAATCTGTGATCTTAAATCACAGAGATGCCCCATTGGGACTTAAAGATCCTGAAGAAGTGGCTAGAGGGGTTGTTAAGTTGACCCAGCTAGTATTGGCTTATTCTCAGGGTGAACTGATGCCTCCAGGGGTCGTACAACTTGGTAGACGAAACCAGGATCAACGCTCGCATCTAGCAGCATTTTTGAAGTACCAACTTGCAGGATGTGTGACCACAGAGATGCTTGTGCCTAATCGTAACGAGGATCAGATTCGTAGAACCCACCAAGCCTTGTCTGGTGAGGTCAGACAGCTAGTTGAGTGGATAATAGTTGATAGAGATAGGAGTGGCGCCAGGTTTATGGTTAAGCAAGCCATTGAAGACGGTTTGGAGCATGATGTATTAATTGTAATGCTGACTTCTCGTTTGAGCACAAAACTATTCAGTGAACTAGATTTTCCGGCAATTGACCTGGTTGGTCCCGAGCGGTTTGCGGAGCTACTCAGAAATTCAGTTTTTGTGCCAAGGGCTGACCGTCCAGAAAGGATAGGCTCATTGGTTTCGATTCTTTGTCAACGATCAGATGCGGGTGCAATAGATATTGAAAGGATTTTTACAGAACTTAACAATTTGAAATATGGAGATGAAGTTATCAGACGGTTAGTAGAAGATTCGGATGATGATTGTTGGGAGGGTTTATATCAACTGCTTAGTACCACCTCTTATTTTTCAGAGGCCAGAAGAGAGCTTTATGACCTGATTAGACTAGGGAGAGAGTAAACCAGTGATAATGCCAGATCGCCGAGAAAATTACCTTCCGGTTCCGATAAGTCGCAGTGGTTTAATTAGACATCCCGACAGTCGGGCAGACTATACTCCTTTGCAGCGACAACATATTGAACAAATAACCCAACAATATCTAAAGAGACACAAGTTACCTGTTAGTTATCAATATTTTACACAAGTTTTACCAACAATAAGAACGCTTATTGAGCAAGGATTAGCTCAGATAAAAGGGTCATTAGAGCTGGCTCCAGCTGATGATATAAAAAGGGCTTTTAGTGTTGCTGAATCAATCCGGCAAAATACGATAAGAGATGCTCGGGAATTGATTACTGAGGGCAGTTATTCTGACTCCTATTACGGCGGATTAGCTTTACCAACTAAACTCTATAGGACATCAAGAGCGGAAATTCTCTCTCAAAGACTACCTTTTAATGCTGATCTTACCAAGAGCAGGGGTTTAGTTGAGGTAGGATTGGCTAGGAAGCCGGTTTATCAGAAATTATTGAAGTTTGCCCGGGCAGTTGTTGCAGAAAGAATTCCTGGGGCGGATAAGGTCGAATTGGATGTAAATCAAGAGGTAGGATTGGTAAGAAATTTAGTTTTTAGCTGGATAACAACAGGCGAACCGCAGGTCTTATTAGAGGTCGAGGACTTTATTCATGGGAAACAAGATTTCATCAAGCAAATAGCCGTAAGTGAATCTTTGGCTCTTGAGCAATTAGCCCAAGCCACAAAAATTACTGAACCTTTGGCAATAAATTATCTTAAAGATTTAGCTTGCCAAATTGGAGAGATGTTGGGTCAATTACCAAACGATGACTTAAGCTCTTTGAGCTTTGATCTAATTGACCAGGCTTTTCGATCATTAAAAGCTAATTTTGCAATCGTGGATCCATTTTACAAACTCAATATTTTGTCGGAAGATCCTCTGTCTAATGGTAAGACAATTTGGGGTGACTCACTCTCTAGGGTTATTGTTGTTGACGGACAAAAGTACCGTATACCTCATCCACAAACCTTAAAGATTCTGGCGTATCAATATAGGTCTACTAATCGACCAAGGTACGAGGAGATCAGAGAGGCTTTAATAAGTGCGGAAACTTTGTTTAATAGGAAGGCAGACTTATCTACAGGTAAAGAATCAGATGAAAAAATTGCCAGACAAAGACTCCGTGTTGACCAAGTCGACTCAGAGCTAAGAGAGTTGTATCAACTTCTTGATGAGGGAAAGGTTCCTGATAGTCTACGGTATACTCATTTTGACATTGAGAGATTAGCAAGACAACAGAGAGTAACAATGTCTGGCGAGGCGGATTTTTTTCACCGAACACGTCGTTCAATTTCTTGGCTTAGGAGGTGTGCAGTAGGGGTTATAAAGCGTGCATACAATACCACTTGGGCTGATGGGACTGACGCTCGCCAGGTTGTTATGATGCAAAAAGGGACAAGACGTGAAATTGAAAAGGTTCATGATTTTATCCGAGAGCGAGTTATCGGTCGCATTAGGTCATTGGAATATCTGCAAATTATCCGAGATCCTGAATTATATCGACAATATGAAAGTACTCCGAGATATCCAATGTCGGAACAGTTTCCGGCAGCTATTGAGACAACAATTATAGACATACTTAAAATCCAGAGTGACGTATGGAGACAAGATGCAAGGGATCGTTTTGGTATAAATAGTGACGCTAAAAGTTTGTCTCGGTGGCGGCAGATTATCAAGATACAACACAGGTCGGTAACTGATGATTTATATGAATTAGTAAAAAAACATTTGGGAACAGGTCGTTTAGCTGAAATACTAGAGGATACCCCTGTAGAAGATCTGTTAACAATGATAGATCATCCAGATATTAATCGGGTGATTCAAGGTCACTATACTCAGATAGGAAGTAAAGTTTCTCATTTAATTAAGGCCGAAAGGATGCTGGATGAAGGAAAGCTGCCAAGCGGATTATTTGCTGTAGAGCCATTAACTAAAGATAGGCAAGCTATGTATAGAAGAAGTAGGATCAACAGCGCTGCCCATACATGGCTCATCGGATCAAGTAGGGATGATTATGGTGAAGTCCAGGATGATAACAAGACGACAGAACAGTCTGGTAGTTCTTTGGCGTTTGATCCTACACAGCCAGCGGCTCGTCTTAGATCTGCTGTAAGGGTGTTAGCGTTATTGCCAGATCCAAACAAGTTGCCAGGCGTTAATATTGGATTAAGTGAAATTGCAAATCTTCAAGATGAGTTGACTTATAGACTGCGTTACAACACTTCTCAGGAGTTAGCCTTAGCCAGTACAGCTGATGTGGTGAGGTCTAGAATTTTGGAAGATGTGCCAAAAAGATCGATGAATGAAGTTGAAGGAACGATAGAGGCGCTACTAGATGCTGGATTTTTACGTCAGGTCAGGATTAACACATATTCGTTGGGTCGTTTATTTTCGATTGAATCAGAGATGCAGTCATGGTTTGCGTTGCAAGAGAGATTATTACAAGCCCAGACAAGAACAGCTCATTTTATTGCAAAACACCCAATTATAGATGCGGTTACTAGCGCAAAAGAGAGAGTCAGTAAAGAGAGAAAACAACTTGGCTTGTGGGAGGAGGCTCAAAGATTGAGTTTAAGTAGTCCACTAGATAGGTTAATCAGAGCCGGATTAGTAATTAAAGTATCAAATTAACTCAACCTCAGCTAGGGTGTTGTGTCTGTGAAAGTCATGATCAGGGATTGATTCAAATAGTTTAACTGAGGAGACCTTGATTGGCATAAATTGCTTATCTTGCATCAGTGCCTGAAGTTTAGCCTCAGTATGAGTGTCAATCTGTAGGTCGTTGGTTTTAGCGATGGCGATATGTGGTACAAACCTTCTCTCATCAACCTCAATATTAAGCTTGAATAGTTCATCCCTGACCCGTTCCGTTAAAAGGATGATTTTATCAACCTCACCTTTAACTCCTAGCCAGATAGTGTGTGGATAATGAAGATTGGGAAACCCGTCTAAATAAGCTGGAGTAATCTCAAAAGGTGGTAGATTATCAGTGGCTTTGCTGATGAGTTTAATTAGGCCAGGCCTTAAGCCATCTGCTTGCTCACCAATAAAAGAGATAGTTAGGTGAAGCTTGTTTGGGTCAGTTAGTCTTAAGTGGGGAAGTAGTTGTTTTAGTTGTTGCTGGACACTCTCAATCTCTTGTCTTGATTCAGCAGGGAGGTCTAAAGCTATGAAAAATCTCATAATGTTTACATCTATAGTATAATCCCCATATGACGGAAATGGGAGAGTGGGATAGTGCACGTAGAGGGAATGTCTTATATGCGGAGGGGGTGGTTCATTTGGAGGATGGACTTATTGAGAGAGCTAGAGTGTCTTTTGTCGAGGCATATAAAGTAATAAAAACTAGCCCAGTCAACGACTCTTTTCTAGGTGATGTCTACCGGAAGTTAGCAATAGTAGAAGAGTTAGATGGGCATCCTTTGACAGCTGATATTTTAAATAGACAAGCTAATAAGTTACTGTGTGCCCACTAAATATACCGCTTGCCAGGGTTTATAGTTGGAGTAAAAAGTCTCATCAATCATCTTTGCACCGCTTTTGGTAACAGTCCTTTTAAATGATACCTGAGCTCCCCAGGCAGCCCAATCTATCTGTTTAATTGTACCTTTGGGTAGAGATGGATCCTCTTGTCTTAACTCTGGGGGTGGAGGGGTTTGATTTACAACAGTCGGTTTAGTTAGTTCCACGCTCCTCCCATCAAAAGTACCATATAAATCAACGTACAAAGAGTATCCAGATGAGCGAGCTTGGATTAGAATATGTTTTCCGGTATCATTTTTGAACTTAAAATCCACCGTGGGATAAAAAATTGTGGCGTCGATACCTGGAGGAGAGTCTTGTTCATAGTAACCCACTCGGTAAGCATGAGCGGTGCGATTAAGGATTGGTAATCCGGCATTTAAAACTGCCCGGAATAGGGTAGTAGAGGTTTGGCAAACCCCGCCCCCATCATCTAAAACCGTCCGTCCGGATTTAATAACATACGCCTGTTTATATCCAGTACTTGCTGAGATGTCACCAACTGTTTGATTCCAAGAGAAAACCTCGTTGGGGGCGATCAGTACCCCATTAATTCGTGATGCCGCCAGTTTGAGATTATAGATCCGGTTTTCAATTGAACCAGCAAAGTGAGAGGTCCCCTGAGCCAGTAACGACTCAATCCCCAGGTTGTTAGTATCGGCAGTCTCAATAGAGGGCGGGATAGTATTAACCGGAAGGGTTATTTGTCTTGTCTTATTAATTAAAGACTGGTTAATCAGGGATTTAGTTTGTTCAATATTTAACTCTTGTCCCACTTGTGCAGTCTGAAACTCGGTTACTACTGGTTTATATGAAGATGAATTTACCTGAAAGCGGGGATTTTTCATCGGTCGGTTAATCTTTAAGGAGATGGATTTAAGGTAGTTTTCTAAGCGCTCTTGATCTAGTAAATTATCTGATTTAAAATTTAATAATGAATATAGGGTTGGTTGGTTAATCTCCCACTTTTGGTCGTTGTAGCTCAAAATAATCGGTTTATCGCGGATTGACTCCAAAATATCCTTCGATTTTTGGGCAGACTGAGTAGTAAATTCAGGATCGAGTACGGTTGTAGGTAAATTGACCGGGGAGAGAGTTTTGAGAGATAAGTAGCTTTCTATTTGGGCGTTTAATGTTTTAGTATCTAGACCCAGGCCTTGCTTAGATGGTTGGATGATAATTGGGTTTTCAAAGACTAAAACAGCATCTTCGGGAGCCGTTTTTATTAAGGTAGCAATTTTTTCTAACTGAGAAGAGAGATTGGTTGCATTTTGATAAGTCAACTCTAGTTCTAAGCCCTGACCAATTATTAACAAAGAGAGTTGGTCTTTTAAATCTTTTAAAACATCACCAGATCGTCCGATGGAGTAGGCAAGCTTGATCTTTGCTTCTAAGTCAATTTGGGCAGATGGAGCGATTAAATCTACCTCGAACTTTTGCTCATTAGCGGTTAATTGCAAGAGGGTATCAGTCCGATCCTTAAACTCTTTTGTTAAAACTTGATAGGCGAGATTCGTAGTTTGACCGCCAATATAAAAAGAGGAGATTTTTACCCCGGGAAAAATCTTGTCTTTATGATAACTCAAAAAAGCAAGGTAGGAGAAGAGTAATATTACCGTGGCAACTGAAAAGAGCCATAAAGTTTTTTTAGCCAGAGAGAGTCTTGGTAGAGGTGTTTTGGACTTAGATTTTTTGGTCATATTACATGGAAGATTATACTTCTAATAAGCGGTATAATCATCTTGTTATGAAAAAGGCAGTGATCACGGTGATTATTTTAAGTATTAGTGCGGGGATTTTATTTTGGAAATTTGGTGAGGCCATCTTTCAAAAAAAGGATAGTACCGTTAATCTTACGGTTTGGGGGATGGCTGAGGATGAGGGGGCATTGGCGTCTCTAGCCCAAAACTATGAGACATCTCACCCCAATATAAAACTACATTTTGTCCGTCAATCACTTGTTAATTATCTCCCTAGATTATCAGCCCAACTAGAGAGTGGACAAGGACCTGATATTTTTCCACTTCATTCAGCCTGGATGGGGTCTAATCTTGAGAATTTAGCTCCAGCTCCACAATCTATTCTATCAACCCCTGAGGTGAACAGAAGTTATTATCCGGTAGTTAACGGAGTAGTGATTAATAAGGAGAAGATATTTGGGTTACCCACAGAGATAGATGGTTTGGCGATGTTTGTTAATGAGGATATCTTAAAAGCAGCCAATGTAGCTGTGCCCAAAACTTGGGCTGAGTTCTTGGAGGCTGCGAAAAAAGTAACGGTTAAAAATTCTAGTGGAGGGATTGTGACATCTGGGGCAGCTTTTGGGACAACCACTAATGTTGATTTTTGGCCAGAGATATTGGGACTTTTGTTTTACCAGCAGCCAAATGGAGAGCTCTCTACCCCTAACAACCGAGACGGGGCGGAGGTATTAACTTTTTACACCAGCTTTATGCTTGATCCTAGGAATAAAACTTGGGATATTAACTTGCCTTCATCAACTCAGATGTTTATCTCTGGTAATCTAGCCTTTTATTTTGCCCCGGTCAAAAAGTATCAGGAGATTAAAGGTTTAAATCCAGAGCTTAACTTTAAAATGACGGTTGTGCCTCAGCTCTCATCCAAAAATACTGCTTGGGGAAGCTTTTGGGCCTTGGGAGTCTCAAAAAGGTCGCCTCATCAAAAAGAGGCCTGGGAGTTAGTAAAATTTTTAACCTCATCTCAAACCCTCCAGACTATTAATTTACAAAGAACCCAGACTGGATTTTTTCCTCGAGTTTACCCAAGAATAGAGATGGGGAGTCAACAACTAAGTGACCCAGTTTTATCTCTAGTCACCTCTCAGAACAATTTCTACAAGAGTTGGTACATAACCTCAGTTAATGGAGGGTCAGGGATGTCTCAGGATCTAACAGATCTTTATAAACAGGCGGTAGATGCGGTTTTACAAGGAAGCTCCCCTGAAAATGCCTTGTCGGGCATCTCAGGATCGATTAAAACAGTTTTAGCTAAATATGGTGTTGCAAAATAATTAACCAAGGGGTGGGAGGTTGATTATTTGCACCTCAGGTTCAAGAGTAATATTAAACTTTTCTTTTACTTTTTGCTGATAAGTTTTGGCCAGATTGTAGAAATCGGCAGCTGTGCCATGTCCTTCATTGATAAATAAGTTGGCATGATAGGGGGCTATGATAATTTCACCTTTCCTTTGCCCTTTGGCTCCAACACTCTCAAGTAGGTAACCAGCTGGAATTTTGCCATAAATAATCTTCTCACTGGGAATTTTAATTAACTGCTCAGGGGTTAACTCACTAGCTAAGATATTTTTAAAAAAACTACCGGGACATTTTATCCCGGGATGATATTTGCCTAGTCTGGTTTTGAGAATTGCTGCCGATTCTTTCTGTAAAATATCCTTATCACCCTTTGGCAGGGAAAAGGTTACCTCTGTGATAATAATCTCGTTTCTTTTAAATTCAGAATCCCGATAGGAGAATCCACACTGGTTTTTATTTAGGATAACCTCCTGGCTGCCCTGCAGACCCTTAATGCTAACTAAGTGGTCAGAGATTGTTTGTCCATAGGCTCCAGCATTACCATAAACCGCTCCACCAACGGTCCCGGGTATTCCTATAAGATTACTCATTCCAGAAAAAGAGCTGTTGATAGTAAATACTATTAGGTCTTCTAGCTTAGTTCCGGCTTTCACAACAACTAAATCATCTTTTATAACGACTCCTGTAAGGGAATTTTTAATGACAAGCTTTTCTATCGAAGTATCCGATACCAATAAATTACTACCTCCCCCTATAACTAAGTACCTCAGGTCTGTCTCTCGGGCGTATTTAATAGCTTCCAGCAGCTCGCTTTCTGTAAAGACCTCAATGTAAGAATAGATGGGACCACCGATCTGTAAAGTGGTGAGGTTTGAGAAGGAAACATTCCCTTGAAATTTATTCATCACTTGACAATTTTAATGGAGTAAGATTAAAATAGCAAACTAGTCAAAGAACTGCCAAGAAATCTGCCCGCTAGATTAGACTTATGGCAAAGGCCAAACAAAATACATCAACAAATAAGGGTTTAGGGATCCGTCCACTGAATGGATACATCTTGATAGATCCACTACCCTCTGAGACAATGACTCTTTCAGGCATCGTTTTACCAGAAACGGCCCAGGAAAAACCAGCCCAGGGCACAGTAATAGCCATCGGTGATAGCCAGGTTCTCCCTAACGGTCAGATTGTTCTTTGTCCAGTGGGTATTGGTCAAAAAGTAGTCTATAAAAAATGGGGTGGAGATGAGATGAAGCTTCAGGGTAAAGAGTATAAATTGGTTAGATTTGATGACCTAATGGCGATTCTAGAGGACTAAAATATGGAAAGAAAGTTGTCACCAGAGAATATAAATGGATCAGATGCAACTCCAAGTGATCCTTCGGCTGTTGCTGAATACCGACGCTTTAGATGTGTGGCAATTGCTCAGAGCACCAGATGGATGGTTGCTGGGGTTACTAGAGCTACTGGACGATGTCCACGCTATCTAGAGGTGCTGGCTCATAATGCGGGGATGGATGCGGTGAACGCCATTGTTAATTGCATGCAGCAAGGTGTCAGGAGAATATAAAATATGGCTAAAATTTTGAAATTTGATTCTGAAGCTAGAGAGAAATTATTAAAAGGGATTAATATCCTAACTGAGGCTGTGGCCTCAACGCTTGGACCTAAGGGGAGGAATGTGGCCCTAGATAAAAAATGGGGAGCCCCAAATATTGTTCATGATGGGGTAACTGTGGCCAAAGAGATTGAGCTAGAGGATCCCTTTGAAAATATGGGGGCGCAACTAGTTAAAGAAGCAGCTTCCAAAACCAATGATATCGCTGGAGATGGTACCACTACCGCTACTGTTTTAACCCAAGCTATTGTCTCAGAAGGCCTGAAAAACGTTACCGCTGGAGCTAATCCTATGACTCTAAGGCTGGGGATTGAGGTGGCTGTTAAAGAGGTGGTCAACGCGCTGCAGCAGATGAGTAAAAAATTAACCACTGCTGAGGAGATTACCCAAGTTGCTACCATCTCAGCTCAAAATGAGGAGATTGGTAAGTTGATTTCTGAGGCTATCTCCAAAGTTGGCAAAGATGGGGTAATCACGGTTGAGGAGGGCAAAACCCTACAGATGAATGTGGAATATAAAGAAGGGATGGAGTTTGATAAAGGCTATGCTTCCCCTTATTTTGTGACTGATTCGGACCGGATGGAGGCAACACTTGAGGGTGGGGTCAATATTTTATTAACTGATAAAAAGATCTCGTCTGCAGCAGAGTTAGTTCCGTTCTTAGAGAAATTTGTTCAAGCTGGCCGAAAAGGTTTGGTGATAATCGCGGACGAAGTGGAAGGAGAGGCACTAGCTCTATTAGTTGTTAACAAGTTGAAAGGTAGTTTTAATGTTTTAGTGGTCCAGGCTCCTGGATTTGGTGATAGGCGTAAGGCTATGCTTGATGATATAGCTGTTTTGACAAAAGCGACAGTTTTATCTGAAGATACCGGGATTAAATTGGAATCAGTTAATCCAGAGGATGTATTAGGCAGAGCGCTGAGAGTAACGGCTACCAAGGATAATACTTTGATTGTTGATGGTGAAGGAACTAAGAGTAAGATTGAGGCTAGAATATCCCAGATCAGAAGAGAGATTGAGAAGAGTGATTCTGATTTTGATAAGGAAAAATTACAAGAGAGATTGGCTAAATTAACCGGCGGAGTGGCGGTGATTAATGTTGGGGCAGCCACAGAGGTAGAGATGAAGGAGAAAAAGGAGCGGGTGATAGACGCAGTGGCAGCCACCAAGGCAGCTTTAGAGGAGGGTATTGTTCCCGGAGGAGAAGTAGCGTTACTTAGAGCGGTCAAAGCTTTAGAAAAGTTAGAGCTTGAGCCGGAGGTTCAGGTGGGGGTTAATATTGTTAAGGCAGCCTTATTACAACCCTTTAGGCGGTTGATTAAAAACTCGGGATATGATGATGGGGTTATGTTGGCCAAGGTTTTGGAGAGTAAAGGAAACATGGGAGTGGATGTGATGGATGGCCAAGTTAAGGATTTAGTTCAGGCTGGAGTGATTGATCCAGTTAAGGTAACCCGTTCTGCCCTGCAAAACGCAGCCTCAGTTGCCATTATGATCATGACAACCAACTGTTTGATAACTGATAAACCAGAAGCTGAAAAAGCCCCTCAAATGCCATCCGGTGGAATGGGCGAGTATTAAATTCGACCCAGACTTGATACTTAGTTTCTAATACTTGATACTGTTAGTGATGGCTAAGCTGCATTATTCTAACTCTCCATCAGAAAAAGAGAGAAAACAGTTCCAGTCTTTTTTGTCTGAGGATGAGGAGCTGGTTTTGGCTACTGGGTTTGGTAAAGCCTATCTCAGATCTTTATTTATCATTGGCTTAGTTTGGCCAGGAGCTATTGGTTGGGTATTAATGGTTGGGGGAGCTTACTTTTTTGGCTTTGGACTGGAAAGAGGATTACTGGCTGGATTTTTATCGAGCATATTGATCGCGACTTTCGTAGCGGTGCATACCAATCATGCCAACCGTTATCTATTGACGACACGGCGGGTGATGGTAAAAAGGGGAGTCTTGGCAGTCAAACTAACCTCCGCTTTGTTTGATAAAATTACCCATTTAGAGGTAGACCAATCCTTGTTTGATAAACTGCTGTATCATCATGGGACTATTATTGTTCATACTGCCGGAGCCCAAAACGATGAGATGATCTTAAGGTATGTTGATTACCCCATTGAGTTTAAGAATTTGATTGAGAGATTAATCAACAGGCAACGTGAACGGTATGGAATTAGGGCTGGGGCGGTTGAGACTGTGGAAGGGGAGATGCTTTAGCGTAGTCATTGAAATTAGGTACCACAGGGATAATGGTTTGCGGATCAACACTTGCTCCGTTACGACTCAATTCTAAGTGAGTATGAGGGCCAGAGGTCCAGCCAGTCATGCCCACCTCACCAATAATTGAGGAAGTTGTTACCGGATCACCTTTTTTAACAAAAATTCGTCCCATGTGTCCATACGTGGATCTGTATCCTTGTTCATGATCTATAATAACAAAGTGTCCTAACCCCCAAAAGCTATAAGTAACCTCACTGACCACTCCTTTTAAGATGGGTCGGATAGGCATTCCCAATCCTGTGGCGATATCTACCCCTGGGTGCCATTTGGTATAAGAGGTGGTTAAATATCCTGGATGAGGTAGATTAACGTTTTCTTCGAAGGCAGCAGCCTGAATGGTCTGTTTTTGGGTGAAGTTAGCCTCAATAATAGATTGTTTTATGGGAGGAATGGCAAAGGTGGGTTGGTAGCCCAATAAGTAGGCAATAATTACCGCCCCTATCCCGAAACTTCTTAAATGGGAGGAATGCTTACTATTTAAAGTGGTGCGAGGTATTCGCATACTATTCCTGAAAGTCTCAGGAACGAGGTAGCATTATATCGTATTTTCTTCGGTAAAGCAAATCTTAGAGGCTTGACCGGGTATTTTTAATGGGTACAATAGCCATATGCGGAAAAAACTCCTCTCTTACCTGTTTTTATTGTTAGTGGTTATAAGTATTTTTTCCTTGATAATTAAATTTGGTACTCAACCAATCTATTCTTTGTTGGGACATCAAACCAAGGCTGGGTTAAAGATAACCTCAGTTCCGGAGGCGGGAGTTTTTATAAACCAGGAGAGTGTTGGTAAAACCCCTTACCTCAACGGAGATCTGCTGGCAGGGGAGTATCAGGTGAGACTGGAATCTGGAAATATGAGTTGGCAGGGTAGTGTTAAGCTAAACAATGGAACCGAGACTATTTTAAATAGAGAGTTGGCGGAAAGCCTAGCCTCATCTTCTGGAGAGGTGCTTCATCTTTATGAAGGAAAGGGAGTAGTAATAACCTCTGTTCCTACCGGAGCTAGTGTTGAGATTAACGGTAAAATAAAGGGAGTTACTCCACTTTCTGTTGTTGATCTACCAACTGGTGAGCACCTGTTTTTATTAAAACATCCAGAGTATTTGCCAAGAACCGTCAGAGCTACATTACTTGATAAATTACTTTTAAATATCCATGTTGATTTAGCTATTTCTGAAGAAGAGACGGTCAATATACCCGTACCCACAGCCACTATTCAACAAAAAGTACTGGTTACCCAAACTCCGACAGGGTTTTTAAGAGTCAGGGAGAGTCCTTCGGTACTAGGAAAGGAGATTACCCGGGTTAAACCAGGAGATGAGTTAATATTATTGGAGGAAAAACAAGGTTGGTCTAAGGTAAGATTAAAAGATGAAACAGAGGGATACGTCTCCTCAGATTATATAGAGAAAAAATAAAAATACTTATCCACCAAGATAATAAATGATAAATAGCAATATGAATAGCCACAGGACGACGGCAGTTAAAAGTGGAATATCGGTTAATAAGACTCTTTCTGGGGACTCACCTTCTCTTTTTTCATAAATAATATATAAGTACCTCATTACGCCATAAATGACCACTGGGACAGTAGCCATTAAGTATTTGGCTTCACTTAAGGGCACCGGGGTAGTGCTAATTAGTGAATGAATAAGCCCAGGTTTAATTAAGATCGGCGGTTGTTGGAAAGCAAATAAGGCATAAGTTAACCAGGTGGAGTTAGCAAACATCGAGGTTAAGATATCTAATAATGACTCTGGGTAATGAAGTAGGGTCTCACGGTGCTTAAAGGCGGAGGTATCCATTAAGGTCCGTTCGGAGCGCCGTTTTCCGATTGCTAAAAACAAAGAAAAAGAGATCACGCAAAGTAAAAACCAAACATTTAAGTGGGCATCAATTGCCCAAACCCCAGCGTATACTCTTAGTACAAAGCCAGTAGCAATGACAATCACATCCAATAAAATTACTGACTTGAGGTAGGCGGAATAAAATAGCTGTAATACTAAATAGGCGAGTGAAGCATAAAATAAAGAGGGAGCGATATTATAAGCAAGGGGCAATAAAACGATGATTAATCCCAAAGCACTGGTGATTGCTAGCCAGATGGGTACTAAGCCTTTGGCGATGGGACGCTTGCTTTTGAATGGGTGTTGTTTGTCTCTTTCTACATCAAAAACATCATTTAAAAAATAAGTGGCACTAGAGAGTCCACAAAAAATCACAAAAGACTGGAAGATGATTGATAGAGCCAGTGTATTATCTAACTGACCAGAAAAAATAATCCCAGCAAAGAGGGCAAAGTTTTTTATCCACTGACGCGGTCGCGCCGATTTAATAAGCCCCCAAATGAGTTTGCCCATAGGATAAGTACAAAAGCTGCTACAGATGCTCCTAAGAGTAAGAAAATTTTACTTTCGGAGTCAACCAGTAGGGCTCCTGCCCCTAACATAGCAGATACTAATGCGTAAAACAAGCTAATTTGTGGTGGAGACCAACCCTTGTCTAATAAAAGATGATGCAAGTGACCCCTGTCTCCCCAAACAGGTGACCGTCCCTGGAGGATTCTCCTAAAAAAGGTATAAATAAAATCCACTGTGGGGATAGCCAGGACGATTAAGGCGGTAGCCAATTTAGCTCCTGATAAGATTGCCAGTATTGCTAACATAAATGCTAAGATTGTTGAACCAGAGAACCCGGGTATGATTTTGGCTGGATGCCAGTTGAATAATAAAAAGCCGAGTGAACTGCCAGCGGTAACGAAAGCAAGCAGGGCAACATTCAATTGGTTTGAGTCTCCCTTATTAAATAGTTGTAGAGATAAAAAGCCGAGGGTGATGGCGGTAATAGTAGTAATTGAAGGCATCTGTCCATCTACTCCTTTGGACCAATTAATGATCTGGGTTAAAGAGATAATCCAAACTAAGGCTAATAGATCCGCCAAGATAATAATCTTGTGAGGTCCAATAAATTCAAAAGGCATGATGAGCGTATCTAAACGGATAACAACACCGGGGATCAAATAAGGAAACGGATTACTAACAAAAGAGATACCAATACCGGCCATAACTGGAAATAAGGCGGCCAGTATTAACAGAGTTAGTCTGAGATAAGGACTAAATCGGGTAATCTTATCGTCAATCAAGCCGATGATCAAAAGAATAGTGATTCCGCCAATGATCCCTACTAAATATTTTTCAATAGGCAGAAATATTAAAATAGCAGCTAGAATGCCGATATAGATTCCCAATCCTCCAGCTCGCGGAATAACCTTAGTGTGAACATGGGCCGGGTGAGGTCGGCGGGCAGGATCATCTACTAAGCCAAAGTGCTTAGCAATTTTAATGGTCAAGGGGGTGGCTAAAGCTGTGATAATAAAAGCTACTCCAGCTGCTAAAATTATATTCATATTAAACGAAGATTAATAATATCTTAATACTGCTAACTAAGATCATAAAGGACAACAGCACTACTGTTAATAAAAGAGTTCTTCTTAGGACTAACTGAGAAGGGTGTAGCTGGGAGGCTAGGAATAGATTGAGGAGAGTTAGAACAACCAGTGTTACTGGTAATAATAGAAACTGCCAATTCTCAACCAATTGAGTTTCTCCCCAAGGGCGTGAATAATGCATGGGAATACGATTAGGGAGGATGGGCAAAATTACCAGATAGTTTAATAATATAAATAAAGTGGATGAGAATGAGATCAGGATGGGGACTACAAAGAACTTGTCGTTAGTTTTGATCCATTTAGTAATTATCATTGGTTGATCGAGTCAGTTCGAGCTTTATTAGTAACCCGAAATTCTAAGTATCGTCCCAACATCAAAGATGTTTGGGCATCAATAGCTGGTAGTGTAGAGATGGTTACAATGATCAATGGGATGAGAACCCATTGGATATAGGACCAGAATTTTTTTAAAACAGACCAATGTTTGGGACGTGGGGGAGCGGTTTTTTCATGGACATAAATGGTGGCAAACATTCCTAGGAAAGCTATAGTCAGAACCCAAGAAGATATCACCGGTAAATTATAAGCGACTACTGATTGAGAATAAGTTGGACTAACCAAGGGGATTATCAATCCGGCAAATGTCACAAATAGTGCTAAAATCGACCACTTTAGATAACCCCAGAACACAAAAATTAATTTATCAGTTTTATCCCAGAAGTTAATGTCCTTATTGGTAAAATACTGCCGGACTATAAAAGGGATATGCTCGACGCCGTAGGCCCAACGTTTTTGCTGCAGATATTGGTTTTGAAAGGTTTTTGCTAAATTAACATCTAAAACTGCATCGGCGGTGATTGGTAAGTAATGAGGTAGAACCTTGTAGTTTCCTTTAAAATGATAATAAGCTTTCCAATAAAAACCAGAATCGTCATTGACTTTATTTGGAATCCATAACCCGATCTCCAGTAAAGATTTTAGATTAATAGACAAAGAAGAAAAGTTCATATACTTATCAGATCCAACCATCTCAGCCAGTTGCCAAAAAGCGGTGCCGGCAGCGATCAATCTCATCGGGGTGGGGGCTTGCCAGTAGTTGTTATAGTACAAAAATACTCCAGTATAAGATCTCTTATCGCGATCTTCTGTCGGGGTTGAGAGGTATTTATGTAGGGATCCAGCCAAGAATTGAGGATGGACGACAAAATCTGCGTCCAGGGTGGTGACAAAAACACTTTCTAATCTGATGCCTAGTTTTTGGAACTCTTTAACGGCATTTTTCACTACCCAGTTTCGATTTGTCCCTGGTCCTGGTACTTCACCCTCAACTCCAAAAGGGTGGATGGTAGAAAAAGTTCCCCCGATTTTCTGCCCCAATTTGTTCAAATACTCAATACTTTGGTCAATTTTTTCTCGATCTTTATCATATTCTCTTTGTTCAAATCCAACAGCTAAAAAGATTTTTTTGGCCGGATATTTAGAGTTTATCACTGCTTCTAGAGCTGGTATTAACACCTCCAGGGGCTCCTTATAGGTAGGCAAGATAACCAGGTGATAGTAATTTGCCCAATCATTTGGGAAATCTTTTTCAAGTTTTGATAACCAGTTTTGCGATTTGGCAAACTCCATTTTTTTGTAACCCATAAATATTAAAACTGCGATCCGTAGGGCGCTAATCATCCAATACATGGCGGCGATAATAATCAAATAAGCTAGGGCAAAGGGTAGGGTAAAAGATAGCCAGAGCGGTGAAGTTAGAGCGACCCAGGTGATTACCCCTGGCAACATCTCAAGTAACCGGTCTACTAAAGTCTCGTGTCGCTTTAGAAAATCCTTCTCTATCTTTTCTGAGATTAGATAGCTACTAAATAACAGATGATGAATAACTAGCCCTATGCCCGCTCCCATTAAAAAAAGTGAGATTAAAAACCTCTGTGGGTCTGATTGGAATATAAAAGCGCTGATAAGAGCTAATAGGGTGAGAATAAATCCCGGAACACTGTGGGTGATAGGCAAAATTTTACCTAAGATAGGGAGTTTTTGGGCAATTAGGGAGAGCAGGTGGCCGATGAAGAAAAAAGAGACTCCGCCAGCCAAGAAAAAAAGTAGTATTCGCATACTGTTAACTCTGATTATATCTCTGTTTAGCCTATTTTGAACAGCTTTTGTGTATTTTTAAGGATCTGATGTGTTACCTCATCAAAAGGGATCTGTTTAATCTCAGAGATGATCTTGATAACCTCAGAAATATTGGCTGGCTCGTTTCTTTGACCACGGAGCTGTTGAGGAGGTAAAAATGGGCAGTCAGTCTCGGTAAGGAGTCTATCTAAGGGAGTCGTTTTTATGAGATCTCTTAGATCTTGGTTTTTGGGATAGGAGAGTACACAAGAGAATGAGAGATAATAACCCATCTCACAGGCACGCAGGGAGTCTCCTTTTGAGCCGGAGAAGTTATGAAAAACTCCAGTGGTATCAATGAGCTCAGGGATAAAAATATCCTGCCAAGATTCCCGGCAATGAATAGTCAGAGGTAGGCTAAGCTTTTTGGCCAGTAATACCTGAGCTTTATATAGTTTCATCTGAAGTTGTTTTGATTCATCATGAGAGAGGAGAGAGCTATTGAATTCATCCCGGAAAAAATAATCCAGACCACATTCACCGATCGCCACTATTTTATCCGGGTGTTCTCCGTATAGTTCTTCTAAATTCTCTATTAGTCTATGTATGGATTCATCGCTTAAGTTATGATTTCCATCATGAGGATGGATGCCAACAGTAGAGTAAAACTGAACTTGGTCAGAGGTTAACTCCAAACACTTCCTACTGGTCTCCAGGTCAACCCCAATATTTATGATTAACTTAACATCGTTATCTAGGGCTCTTTGGATGACTTCACCTAGGTCTTCCTGGTAGGAATCCCAATACAAATGAGCGTGTGAATCAACTAGCATTGTTTGTCAGCGCAAAAAAGTAGCAGTAAATTCAGAAGATACCGAAGAGATTGTTCCTGGGAGTATAGAAACAGCTATTCCTATAAAAATAAATCCTAGTATCCAAGAGCATATGCCCATTAAAACAGCGGAGTTCCCTTTAAAGTAGGCGAATCGACCTCCGCGCATGACTCCAGTGAACTGCTTTTTTGTAATTCCACGATAGCCTTCTTTGAAAAGATAAAACAAGAGTGCTCCAAATGATATTGTTGCCAGAATGCCAAATAGAAATAGAAGAATGAATAGTGCCCTTGATTCCATGCTTTAATTATCCGATATCTAATCTAGTTCCGCAATCTTACCAGTTAGTTCTAGGGGGTATTTCACTTTTAGCCACTCAGCAGCCTCTGCGGGACTAAACCATTTAACGGCTGTGTGCTCATCGCTTAGCTGGATGTTGGAGAAATCACCACTAACCTGATAGATAAAAAGTATTCTACCTATCTTATGGCCTTCAATCTCAGAATAAAGATTGGAAATTATAGCTGTGACTAGAGGGCCTCTGGTGACTTCACTGACTCCCAGCTCCTCTTGCATTTCTCGGGAAAATCCCTGATCTTCAGTCTCACCTTTTTGGATCCGGCCACCAGGAAAATCCCAGTAGTCACCTGAAACTGTATCAAAGGGGTTATCTCGGGGATCTTCTTGGACAAGCAGAATCTGGCCTTTTTCGTTACGGATTAAGGCCTTAAGTCCGAGGTAGAATAGTTGTTCAGGGTCAGATAAAGATTTTGGCATTTTTATACTCTTGGAAACAGTGGCGTTGAGGCCTTGATTTGGCCTGAGAACTGATTTAGGATCTTTTCAGCGGTTTCTGGCAGGAAGGGCTGAAGGTTGTAGGCAATATGTTGAATTCTTTTAACCAAATCTATCAATACAGCTTCCAGGGTCACTCCTTGGAGCTTCCAAGGCTCTCTCTCATTTATTAATTTATCAGCTTCCCCAACTTGTCCCCAGATGATCTCTAGAGCTTCATTAAAGTGATATTCCTTAATTCTTTCCTCAACATTCAGATCAAGAGTAAACGTGTCGGTGTTATCTGAATATTTTGAGTTATTATTCTCACAGAGCTTAGCTACTCGGGAAACTAGATTTCCGAGACCGTTAGCCAAGTCTGAGGTGTAAACTTCTTTTAACCGCTCAAGACTAATCTCTCCGTCATCTTCAGTTGGGATTTGAGATAAAAGGTAATATCTTAATCCTTCCAATCCGAATTGATTCGATAATTCAAATGGATCAACGACGTTCCCTAAGCTCTTTGACATCTTTTGACCTCCGGGAGCGTTAATAAATGAATGGACTAACACTTCTTTTGGCAAAGAAACCCCGGCTGAAAGCAACATCGCTGGCCAGTAAACTGTATGAAAGCGATTAATATCTTTTCCGATAATATGTAGATCAGCCGGCCACCATTTTTCCCAGGTCTCCTCGTTCCAACCAAACCCAACTCCTGTCATGTAGATATTTAAAGCATCAAACCAAACATAGATCTTTTGAGAATCATCACCAGGGACAGGAACTCCAACGCCCCTAGCTCTTTCGTTAGAACGAGAGACTGAAAAATCCTCTAAACCTGATTTGATAAAAGACAAAGTTTCATTCTTTTTATTTTCAGGAGTGATCTTAAACTCACCTGATTCGATTAACTGGATTAATTTCTCTTGATATTTAGATAATCTAAAGAAATAATTCTTCTCTTCAACAACATCAGGCTTTTTTAAGTGCTCAGGGCATTTTCCCTCAACAAGTTCTTTGGGGTGCTTGAATGATTCACACCCCACACAATATAGTCCAGAGTAGCTTTTTTTATAAAGATCGCCACTATTGTCACAGAGCTTCCACAGCTTTTGTACCCCAGGCCAATGTTTTTCACTATCTGATCCTCTTTGGAAAATATTGAGCTTAACACCTAACTTTTCAAAAGCATCCTCAAAAACTTTTGAGTTCTTATCTAAAAATTCCTGAGTAGGAAGGCCTTCTTTTTCAGCTGCCTGAACGTTTTTTAAAGCATTTTCGTCGGCTCCTGAAAGAAGCAAGGTATCAAAACCTTTTAATTGGTAATATCTCCTGATTGTATCAGCCTGGAAATATTCTAAAGCATGACCAATGTGAGGCTTACCGTTTACATAGGGAATAGCGGTAGTTAAAAAAAACTTGTTCATGAGGGAATTATATGTCTATATTAGCCTCGGTGCAATGAACCTTATTGCTTTCTAAGCTTGACTAGTTTCAGAGATCTATTATGTTTGGGGGGGTTGGTTGATGTTTTCAGTGACCGGAGGATGAAAAATATTCCTATTATGACAAAAGGTCCGGTGAGGATAGTTAGGGTATGAAATCCTTGTAAAATTATTAATAGAATAACTCCGATAGCTAATACCAGACTTTTTAACGACTGCTTTAATAATAGATTAAATACTGAAGTAAGGAGAATTAATAATGGAATATAAAATAAAACCCAGTGGATAAGGGTAGCTTCCCCCCAAGACTTAGGCGGTTCCACCTGATAAACAATAAATCCTAAAATAGATCCAACAAGAATGACTAGTGAAAGTTTTTTTAGCCATGCCATCTATCTATTGTAGATTAAATCTTCACCACTTCAAAGATTATCTTCAAGGTAGTATAGTTCAGCCAAGATGGAAAGACCGCAGATACGATCTGCTGCAGAGATAAGAGCTGTATTTAAGAAAAAGTACGGTAGACTAGTAAATCATTATAGAAGATGGCAATCTCCTCAGCCGGACACCTCTACTGATCCCAGGGGTTTTGCTAAATGGAGTAAGAGTAGGGCTGTAATGGAGCATACACTGAGAATAGAAGATCATGATTTATATGATAGTTGCCCAAGATCATATAGATTATTAAGTCATGAGGCTGACTATGATGAGTACCGATTGTGGACAATCTTAGAACGCCTAGCAGTTCCTATTAATACCCGTTTAGATTCTATGATTGATAATCGACGAAGAAGGAACTGGGTGGAAAGCCCAACTAACGCTAAGCAAACTTTACGGGCAATAGAACAAATAGAGGAAGAGCTTACTGAGAGAACAGGACCTATTTTAGTAAGATATGATTTTAAGCTGGATGAACTTGAGGCTGCGGTAGAGGCGGGGGGCGGGGTTTTGAGCGACGGTACTAAGAAACAATTCAGCGGGGCGGAGCTAGAAGACTTAACTGCAAGGATAAAAAAAAGAAAAGAGGAATTAGAAGAAGGTGATTTAGTGGTGGACTTAATGAATCCCAAGAGAAGAGACAGATTAGAAGAGCGAAGACGAAGATACCTTAATTTACTCCCACCTCACTACAAAGAGAAACTAGGTTTGTCATTTGAAACTAAACCCCGACCACTTCAAAGGTAGAGCCAGTTGGTCCTTTGGAGACCTCCACCCTGACATCAAACTCCTCCTTTAACTCATCAAGATGAGTAATCACCAAGATTTTGGCAAAATCTTCTTTGATAGTATTTAATGCCTCCACCACCCGGGATAATCCTTGTGAATCTTGAGTACCAAAGCCTTCATCGATAACTAAAAACTGCAGTTTTGAACCGGCCCGGTTAGTTAAAAGCTTAGATAAGGCTAGTCTTAAAGAGAGGTTGACCCGGAAAGCCTCTCCTCCCGAGTATAACTCATAAGCTCTTTCTCCCATCTCATCCGAGATAATAATATCCAGTGTTTCCACCAATCCTTTTTCTCCACCGGCTAGTTTGGTTTTAGTCTGACGCTGAGTTTCCAGTCGAACACTCATTCTGCCATCGGTTAGGCGAGCGAGTAGGGTGTTTGTCTCTTCCTCAATCTCCGGAATAACGGTTTCAATAATCATTGCTTGGATCCCTTTTTTTCCAAAGGCTAGAGCTAACTCCTCATAAATCGACTTTTCTGCGCGGAGTTTTAACTGCTCCTCCGACTTTATATTTTTAGTTTTTTGTAGCTGTTCACTACGGTTGATTAACTGCTTAATCTCTCCCAAGGTGCTCTGAGTGGATTTCTCCTCCTGACGCAGAGCGTCAAGTTGTGACTCTTCTTTGAGAATTGCTTGGTCAACTGAGTTGAGTTGTTCCGATAAATCAGGTGCTTTACTTACCTCAACTTCTAGTTTTTCCACCTGAGTTTTTTTATTTAGATACAGCTCTCTTAGCTCTGTAACCACTTTTTGCTCTGATTCAAGAGAGGAATTTTTTTGAATTAATTGCTCTTTTTGGTTCTGTAGATGCTGTAATTTAGCCAGCCGGTTTTTTAGTTCCAGAATCTGCTTATCATCCACCAAAAGGCTACCTAATTGAACTTCTAGTAGTTTAAGTTGTGCCTCTTCAGCGCTAATATCAATCCCTTGGAATGTCTCACTCAGAGCGACTATTTTTTGGGATAATTCTTTACTAGCCTCGAGTTTTTGAGCCCGATCTAATGGTTGTTTGCAGGTAGGACAGATAGCTTGATCTTTTTCCAGATCTTTTAGTTTATTTTTGGTATCACTTATCTCTGCCTCAACTTGAGACTGACGCTGTTTTTTTAACTGAAGCTTGCCATCAATTTCAGAATATTGGTGTTGTTTCTCCAGATTCTGCTGTTTTTTTAAGGACAGCGCTTCTAGTGTAGCTTGAATGGTTTTGAGCTGTTCCAGCTCTGTATCAACTCCACTTAGAGATTCAATCTCGCTTTGTAATTTAGCGATCTGGTCTTTGCGTTGTTTTCCCGAGGAGGTAATGGTCTCTAACTCTTGTTTGGCTTCCTGGTATGTTTGGTGAAGTTTATCGGCCTGCTGTTTAGACAGAAAGAGGGACGCCCGCTCGCCTTGTAGTAACTTAAGTTTAATTTGTAAACCTTTCATCTCTCCCTCAAGTTGGTTAACTTTTTGAGCTACCATTTTTTGTTTTTCTGCTTGGCCTTCTTGGGCAGCTAGCTCTGCCTCAATTTCCAGCAACTGATATTCTCTAAGCTTCAAGTCTGCCTCAATTTGTTTGATTTTTTCTTTGGCTTTTTCCTCTAAAATGTCATATTGAGATAATCCTAAAATATCAGTCAGGATCTTTTTGCGTTCAGTGGGACCCTTAGTGGTAAACTCGTCAGCTCGTCCTTGTCTGATATAGGCCGAGTTTACAAAGGTGTCAAAGGTTAAATGGATAGTATCAATAATTTTTTGTTGAGTAGCTTTAATCGTTCCTTCGGTCAGGTTATGTGAAGCGGATTTAAACTCGAGGCTGGTAGATGAACCCAGCTTTCTGGATCGTTTGATGGTGTAGGGGTGATTATCTAACTCAAACGAAAACTCTACCGACATATTAATTTGTCCCAAACGGACTAGCTCATCGGATGAATCTCCCGCTCGGGAAGTTCCCCAGATACACCAGATGATTGCATCAAGTAAAGATGATTTACCAACCCCGTTAGATCCGGAGATAGCAGCCATATGTAAAGGTGTAAAATCTAAAACTGGTGAATTTTCGCCGTAGGAAGTGAAGTTCGATAGTTTAAGTTTAGATGGTATCATGATAGGAGCTCAGAGGCATATTTTTCCAACTCGGCAATTCTTTTTTGATCATATTTTTTAGCTTGCCAGTATTTTTGCAGAGCTTGCAGGGGCATTAATTTTTCCATCTCTTTACCCCCCTCAAGCATCTCTCGATTGACCCTTTCTAGGTTACGAGAGATCCCGGCGATAAAATAGGCTTCCACTAAGGCCTTCTTCACCTGGTCCATGGCCAGATCTGTGCCTATTCCAGCCGGAATATCAATTGTTAATTTGACGATACAATCTTTAAGGGGGTGTTTTTTAATCTCTTTGATAACGGTTTGAGTCGGATTGTTATCCTCGGGTTTTAGTGAGCAGTGGATATCAACAAAATCTCTGGCAGGGGTCTTAACAAATTGATATTTAACAATTCCCTTAAGGATCTCTATCATGACAAACCCCTTATCTTCCTTGATCTCCCCAAAATCAATTCTTTCTGGTGAACCGGAGTAAATAACGGGGGGATTGTCAGAAGGATTTAGGTTTTGATATTTATGAATGTGTCCTAGGGCAACATAGGAGAGTCTTTTATCAGTTAATAAAGAAAGGGGGATTGTAGCGTCATTTATAATGGCTAAGCCTTTTTCTGATCCCATGCTAGCCCCCTCAACCTCTAAGTGTCCAACTAAAATTGCAGCTTCTGCGGGGTTAATTTTACTATAAAAGTGTGGCAGATCGGCTCCCAGAGATTTAAAATCAGATTTTTGTAGCCAGGGAGCAGTAATAACCTGTAGGTTGCCAGATTTGGTAGGAATATTAATTAGCTCTGATTTACGACTGACCCACATATTCTCCACCTCTAAAGCTGAGTAGATATCCAAGGTATTAGCCTTACCTTCAGCGTTAGGAGTGTCGTGGTTGCCCACTACCATTATTAAAGGTATTCCAGCCTTGGGAACTCTTTTGATTCTTTCTCCAAAGCCCCGTTGTTGAGTGGGGGAGGGATCGCGGGTTTTATAAGCATCTCCAGCAAAAATTACCGCATCAACTTGTTCCTTGATAGCATAATCAATGATAAAATCTAAGGTATTAAAAAAATCAATTAACCGAGATTCCAAACCGGTGGTTGGATCAAGCTTAGAGTAATTTAACATTCCAATGTGGATATCAGCAAAATGTAAAAGTTTCAGAGTTGCAAGGATTGTATCACAGCTTAAATGAGGCGGTAATGACGTTGTTGCGGTAACCTCGGGGATCTTTGATATCAAACAATTGTGATGTTTGGAAATATTTATCCAGCTCTTTTTTTAGCTCTATTCCTGCACGCCTGGCCTCTTGATTATGAGATGGTCGGTTAAATATGACCATTCCTTTTGGTTTTAAAAGTGTCAGAAGTTTTTTAATAAAGATTGGCGTGTTTGATTTTTTATCAATATAAGGAGGGGAGCTCAAGAATATATCAACGATTATAGCGTCATAGTGGTTATTTGGTAACTGTGATCCGGAGTCAATGACTTTAAAGGCATCGGCCTGAATTAAAGTGAGCTGTATAAGATCGTTAAGCTGAAAGTAATCCTTGCAAGCTTGGATGATCTGAGCGTCTATCTCGATGATTGTTTGCTGGATTTTGGGATTTAGTTTAGCCAGTATTAAAGAGCTGGTATTAGCCCCCAATCCGAAGCACAACACTTGAGGATTTTTGATATTTTTAGTGTACCTAAAGGCCTCGTTGGCAATTTTATACCAATAGCTGTATTTAATTGATGGTTGTTCTGTGGAGATTCCCTGGGGGAAGGAATTAGTTGTCAACACCTTTTCGCCGTTATATTTTTGGAAGACCTCTACTTTTCCCAAGATTGGTGAATCGTAACTTGCTAAACGTCTTAACCTAATGCGACCAAGCAGGATCAAAAGACCCAGCAAAATTATTAAAACGATAATCAAGCTATACTCAGGGCTCATCTTAATTTGGCAAGATCTTTGATAGTAGATATATCAGCTTGAAAAAAGGGTTATAGATTTTTATATAAGAAGGCGGATACTCTATAATGGTACCATGAAACCGTTTTTTAAACTCGGAGAATCCCTGCCACTTACTTCTTTCCTTGGGGTATCTGGGGTCATAAATTCCTTCAAAATCAAACTGTTTATACCCCAGTGTTTTGGCTTCTTTTAATAGCTCCCAGACAATCTGATAATTGGCCAACTTTTCATATCCTTTTTGAGTAATCCCTGTTTGAACATAAAAAGCAGTAGTCTGATATCCTGCCATCCAAACAGTGGCAATTGGCTCAGAGGTAGATTCCTCATAGGCAAAAAACAACACCGACGATTCTTTAAAAGCGGTCATTTTTTTATAAAATTCATCATAACTTGGGATATAAAATTTTTTCATCTTGGTTAATGATTTTAGTAACTGGTAAAATTTTATAAACTCAGTGTCATTCTTTTGGTTTTTTAAAAAAACCTTTTTAATTTTGATCTTTGATCTTTGACCTTTTTTAATATTCCGTCGGGCATTCTCAGAAAAACTTTTCCACAGACTTATCTGTGTTTGGGTTAAATTCAATAAAACTGTTGAGGTATGAGAGAGGATCATGTTGGATTTTATAAAACCATGTTTTTTCAAATCTGCTTCATCAAATCCCTCAAAATGGGGGTCAATGTTTACAAACAGAGCTTGGTGTTTTTGAGCGATCTGATCAATCTCTTTTAAAGGTAGAGGATTTTGAGGTCTTTGGAATTTTATAACGCTGTATGGAAAAAGAGGTAGCCGGCGGATAAATATCTGACGGTTCTTGATAAACTCAATTTTCCAATCAATCTGGGACATAAAGTGGCCCCACTGTTTTGATTGCCGGGGATCAATAATATTCATATTTATTAATGGGCAATGGTGCGCAGTAGTAAAACCTTTAATTTTGTCATTTTATCAATTTGATTGAAGGCAAAAAACATTGGTTTATTAAATACCAGATCAAAACTCCCTAGGTTTTCGACTAGACTGGGTCCTAATCTCTCCTTGAATTGGTGAAATCCTCTCCAGGGGTGATTAATAGAGGCCTCTGGTTCTAGGGCTCCCCACAGGTCTAGAGTTTTTAATTTTAGTTTCTTACCGAGCTTAATTGTCTCCCAAGCTAAAAGTGTAGAAGCCATGACATTTTTGTATTCGCTAGAAGATCCCCCATAGGGATAATAAAGAGTATCTTTAAAATTAAATAACATCCAGGCAGAGAGGGGAATTTTAACATTTGACCCCGGTGTGGTATAGGAGGCGATCAAAATCCGGGCCATGTTTTGTTGTTTTAGGGTATTCCAGAGAAGGCGATGATAAGTGGGTGAGTGTCCGTGATAGTTTTGCCGTTTGGTAGTTTCAAAGTATAACTTTAAATAAATTGCCAATCCATCATCGTCGGTTCTTTCTTCTATAACGACTTGATGTTTTTGAGCTACCTTGATGTTATACCTGATTTTAGGATGCATTTTTTGTAATATTTGATCATCTGATTGAGTCAGATCAAGTAAGAAATTATACTTTGTAAATAAGGTTTTAGATGAAGGGATGAGTCTTTTGTCAAGGGCGTTTGCTTGACTGCGGGAATCTGAGACCTGAATGTTGGGCTCTATTTTAATAGCAATACAGTTGTATTTTTTACCAATCTCTACCAAGGCATCAAGTAACTCCTTGCTAGGGTAGGGGCCTTTGGGTAAATAGCCAAAAGTTTTATTTGTAAAAGGAATTTTATGGATAGTGAGCTGAAAAGCCAGGTGGAGTTTTTTATCAATAAATAAACCATAACGAAGCGTGGTCAATCCCAGAGTCTCCCGAAAACTTCCCCACTCCCAGGATTGTACGACGTGAGTGATGAGTTTATTATAATTATCTTTATCCGGATCAGATAAAAGTCTCAGGTCCATGCAGATATTGTAATAGATCTAAGCTTGTTCGACTAGCTGATGATCAATGGTGATGCTCTTGGCATTGACAAAGCTATGGGATATATGGTAAAACTCAGCCATGGTTGGGACAGATCAACGGTTAAAACTTGTTATCGGTGGAGCGGTGGTGTTGTTGGTACTGATTACCCTAGCCACCTTCTTTTTTATCAGTCGGGCCAAACAGGAAATCCCAGCTGAAAACAATCTGGACCCTCTAGCCTCTCTTAGAACGATTACCAACCCAAATCAAACAAACTCTCAAATTTCTCCCACTGATACTACTAATAGCAAAATATACTCAGGACAGGGGTTTGCTTTAAAATATCCTCAAGGTTGGGGTTTGCTTACCTGTTCTAACTCCTCCCATCTGGAGTTTGATCCAAACTCATCAACTGATACAACCATCGCTTGTGATCGGGCGGTCAAACCAGTGACTGTTTTAGTAACTCCAAACCTAAATTGTAAAGGTGAGCTAATAACTCTAGGGAGTTACCAAGTCTTAAAAACTAAATCTAGAGATAATAACGGAGATGTAGATTATCAATGGTGTGTTAGTTTGGGTAATGGTAGTGCTTTAGATATAACTCACCGGGTTTCTCAGGGTGGCTTAAAAGCAACCTCAAAAATAGATTTATCAACTCAAGTTGAGGAGATTATAAGAACCTTAAGTAATTAAAAAATTTGGATGTTGGCAGATTTTCTAAGCTCGGAGAACTTTTGGGAAAAAACTTGGGATAGTTTTTGCTGTGAGAGTTGGGTGGTGGCAAACTCTTTGAACTTAGCTTCATCTGTAGCCTCTGGCAAAGATGCGTTCTCCTCCATAAAAGATTTCATCTCCTCATCAGTTGGTTTTATCTCCGCAGAGTAGATTCTCTCTATTAGTAATAATGCCTTGACTCTAGTCAGATAATCTTCCCGGCTTAATCCTTGTTGGGAGAGTAACATCTCAAAAACCTCTTTACCTCCATAAGATTTCTCATCAGCCTCTACCCGACTGTTTAGATCTTGTTGGGAAATAACGACCCCTTTTTTAGTTCCTTCCTGTTCCAGTATCTTCTCTCCAACCATCTGATTTACCACACTCTCTTTGTAGGAGGAATTCAATCTTTTTTGAACCTCCAGGTTAGTGAGAGGTTGTCCGTTAACTGTGGCAGCGATAAACCAACCTTTATTAAAAAAAGCCAATACTGCCAGCCCAACTATTATTAATGCCAGGTAGTCTCTTTTAACTGGTCGATAAGCCCTAATCTTATTTATTGAATGAAGTATTGGAGATTTAGTAGATTGTTTCTTCTCGTCACCAATGTCGCTTTTGGATAACTTTGCACTTTTTACTTTGGCCTTTGGACTTGCTTTTGGCATTGGCCAATAGTAAAGGATGCTATTGATTTACACAAGACCCTAGATATTCCAGTTAGTGGTATAATGTAGGTATGAAAAGTGTCAAGAAGGATCATAAAACAGGAATCTTCACTAATGTCATCTGGAAAGAAGGTAAATATTTTGTGGCCCAGTGTCTGAATGTGGATGTTTCAAGTTTTGGCAAGACCTATGAGGAGGCAGTAAAAAATATTCAGGAGGCAGTTGAGCTGTACATGGAGGACGCTCCAGAGAACTCAGTTAATAAAATAGAGATGCCTTCATTGTCTGTCACCGAAATCAGGCATCAGTATGCCTAAAAGGTACTCATCTAAGGATGTAGTCAGCGGATTGAAGAAACAGGGATTTTTGTTTTCTGGTCAGTCAGGAAGTCATGGCAAGTTTAGGAAAACAGTTGGCAATAAAGTTTTAACAACTATTGTTCCAATGAGCAAAAAGGAGATTCCGATTGGAACAGTCAAGGGAATTATGAGGCAAGCTGGATTAAAAGAAGAGGATTTTAAATAAAAATGAAAGGCTTTGCTCCAGCATGGATTCTAGTCGGAGTATTTATACTAGTTGCTACTGGAGGTGGATTTTTGTGGGGTAGAAATACCTCTCTATCATTTCCAATCAATGCTCCCGTGCTAAATATTCCACTCTCACCAACTGGTGGTGTTCCCAGATCAGATAGCTCTGATGAAACTGCTAGTTGGAAAGTGTATACAAATTTAACCTATAAGTTCTCCGTAAAGTATCCACAAGATTGGGAGTTGGTTCCCTTCATTTCACCTGACATAATTCCGGCCTTTAAGCCAAGCAATGATCAAAACTATAAAGAAGCATATCGTTCAGCTTTTGGTGTTTATCCTGCATGTCTGATTGACATTTATCCAAAGGTGGTAACTTTGCAGTTTGAGGAGTGGATTAAGATAGAGGCAGCAACAGAGATTCAAGGCTTAACCGAGGTAAGATCTCTTGACAAGATAAAAACTAATTCAGGAGTAGAAATTTATAATGTGTTATGGAGCACGATCGGAGTTCGTGGCCCGGAAGATCCTGTCAGGATTGCTTATATTCGACTACCAACTCCAGTTAATAAATACGCTTGTTTGGAGTTCTCTTTTGGAGATCCGAAGTATGAAGGTGTTTCAACTCAAGCTCTCAAAACATTTAAGTTTAATTAAGTATTTAACCAATCATCCTCATCTTTACTAACTGAGACATCGTCCAAAAATTGATCCCGGTCTTGATAGTTGAGATTGGATTCTACAATATCTTGAGGTATATCGATTAAAAACCTACTGACTAAGTTATTGGAACGGGTTCCAAAGAATAACCGGGACTTGGTATAAGTTAAATATAATCTTTCTTTGGCTCTAGTTATGCCAACATAACAAAGCCTTCTCTCTTCCTCTAATTCATCAGGATTTAGAAAAGATCTGGAATGAGGGAATAATCCTTCCTCCATGCCTACCAAAAATACCACCGGCCACTCTAATCCCTTTGATTGATGCAGAGTGGTTAGGGTTACTGCTTCAGTATGATTTTCTTTCAGTTTTTCAGTACGCCAGCGTGAGCCGTGTTCATTAGCCGAGTATTCATTCTCTACTAAGGCCACATTCTCCAAAAACTGTACTAAATCCGGATATTGTTCTGCAACTGACCTTAACTCCTTAACATTTTCTACTCGGGATCTACCTTCATCTGTTCCATCATCCAGATATTCCAGATAAGCGGTTGTTTTCAAGATGAGATCAAGTAATTCTAGAGTAGAGTTTTGTGAATTAGCTAAGGAGGGTGTATTGAGTAACTCCAGGAATTTATTCATTCTGCCTTTACCGATTTTCTCGATCCTTCTTAAAGCTACTGTATCTGTGGGATTTTGAACTAACTTTAAGTAACTTAAAACATCTTTAATCTCCTTTCTCTCATAAAAGCGGGTTCCGCCAACTAAGGTATAGGGTGTACCAGTTTGTAAAAAAACCTCCTCTAGGGCTCGGGACTGGGCGTTGGTCCGGTATAAAATAGCGTAATCAGATAATGGTAGCCCCAACTGTTTAATTTGCGATAATACATATAAACCCTCTTCTTTTTCACTTCTAGTTTCTACAATCTTGATCTTGGAGCCACTTTTTTTATCTGTCCATAAAGATAAAACTGGGTGGGAGGTGTTTTTGCTAATCACTGAGTGGGCAGCATCCAAGATAATTTGAGTGGAGCGGTAGTTTTGCTCTAAGTTAAAAACTTTGGTGTTGGGATAATCCTTTTGAAAGTTAACGATGTTTCTAAAATCTGCCCCGCGGAAGCCATAAATAGCCTGGGAAGCATCCCCCACCACACAGATATTTTTATGCCGGTTGGCCAAAAGTTTGGATAAAATATATTGGACCTGGTTAGTGTCTTGATACTCGTCAACCATGATATATCTAAAGGTAATTTGATAATAAGCTAGGGTGGCGGGGACGGTTTGGAACAGCTTTACTGTTAATAATAGCAGGTCGTCGAAGTCGACGGCCTGATTTTTCTCAAGGATTTTTTGATACTCAATATAAATTTTGGCAACAGTTTCCTGAAAATAGCCCCGGGCATATTTGGGGTACTCTAAAGAGTTAATCATCTCGTTTTTGGCGGAGGAGATGGTGGATCTAACTGCTGAGGGAGAGGTTTTTTGGGAGGCTAGATTTAGTTTTTCCATAGCTTCTTTGATAGCATCTAAAGCATCGTTCTCGTCATAGATAGAAAAGCCTGGGGATAAGCCAATTTGTTTACCATCTCTTCTTAATATTTTGGATGCTAGCCAATGAAAGGTACCCATGGTGGGAATACTAGCTGAACCAATTAAATTCATAATGCGTTTTTTCATCTCCCCAGCAGCTTTATTAGTGAAGGTTACTGTCAGGATATTTTCTGCTGGAACCCGTTTTTCTTTAATTAAATATGCCACACGGTGAGTTAAAACTTTTGTTTTACCAGAACCTGCTCCAGCTAAAATTAATACTGGCCCCTCTGTTTCTTGAGAGGCTTGTTGCTGAACAGGATTTAGCTCATCTAAAAGAGGGGAGGAGTCTACATCGAGCCTTGGCGAGATGGGCATGAGCTGTATGTTACCATATTTTTTTGAGTAAATAATCACTACTTCCCAACTAAATTTTTTGGTGTTAATATCTTAACTCTATGACAAAACTTTTAGATTTTTGGGCTCCTTGGTGTCAACCCTGTAAAATGATGGAGCCGGTGATACATGAGTTAGAGGAGGAGATGAAAGATAGGGTTGAGATTGTTAAAATTAATGTGGATGAAGACTCAGAGGGAGTGGCTGCCAAATTTGGGGTAATGAGTATTCCCACTTTTGTAGTTTTAAAAGATGACCAGGAAACAGGCCGTAAAGTCGGCTTTACCCAAAAAACAGAGCTTCTCAAGCTTCTTGCCTGAGGTTACCTTCAAAGACAGGGTAATTGTGCTCATAAAAGATATTCCTTATGGCAGGGTAACAACTTATGGATATATAGCTGTTTTGGCTGGTTTGCCCAGAGGAGCTAGGTTGGTGGGTGGGATTTTGCATTTTAACTCTGAGAAACACTCTCTGCCTTGGCAGCGGGTAATTAATCGAATAGGGTATATTTCTACCAGCTGTGAAGATCATACCAAAATAGCCCAAAAATATCTTTTAGAATCGGAGGGTGTAGAAGTCTCGCAGGAGTTTATAGTAGACTTGAAAAAGTATGGTTGGTTTGGAGAATAAAAACATCTGGATTATAGCTAACTGGAAGTCTAATAAAACCATTAAAGAGGCCTTGGAGTGGATTGAGCTTGTTGGCCCTAGATTACCTAAAAACAATAATTTAAAGGTAGTTGTTTGCCCGCCCTTTACCGATGTTGAGGAGGTAAAAAAAGCAGTCATGGTTGGTAATTATCCATTAATAGTTGGGGTGCAGGATTTATCACCCTTTGAGGTTGGACCATATACCGGTGAGGAGTCGGCGGCGATTTTAAAAGATTTTGTAGATTTTGCCATAATTGGGCACTCCGAAAGACGTCACAACTTTTTTGAAACTGACGAGATGGTGAAAGAAAAGGTAGAGATGGCCCGTAAAAACAGTATTACCCCTTTAGTTTGCATAGAAGGGGTTGATGTTCCCATCCCAGAAGGGGTTGATCTGGTAGCGTATGAGCCGATCTTTGCCATTGGAACCGGAGAGGCTGATACCCCCCAGAGTGCGGGGAAGATAGCTACTTTGATAAAACAAAAAACAGGTCAAGACACCCAGGTATTATATGGAGGGAGTGTCACCGCGGAGAATGCCAGTAGTTTTTTGGAGAGTAAGATCTTAGATGGACTTTTGGTTGGCAAGGCCTCGCTTGATCCTGGTGAGTTTGTGCAAATTGTGGAGGCAGTAAGTGGAGGAGATTAAGCCAATTACCTTTAAAAAACCCTTAAAAAAATGGTGGAGGAAAAAAAAGACCCCTTTTTTAATAGTTATCAGTTTTATAGTGGGATTATTTTTAATAACCTCACCCATCTCCCCAGCTAATCTGACCCGGATTTTTGATCCTTATGGGGGGTTACAGCTGGATAGGGGAAGAATCAATGTTTTACTGCTGGGAATCCCCGGTAAAGGGCACGACGGACCCAATCTTACCGATACTATCATGGTTGTTTCTATTGATCCTGAGAAAAAATCAGCTGATTTAATATCCCTCCCGCGGGATTTGTGGATAGAAAAGTATGCAGTTAAAGTTAATGCCCTATATCATCTGGGGGTTACTAAGGGTACGGGTCTAGAGTTGGTCAAAGAGGAGATTGGTAGGGTGTTGGGCATCAAGATCCCGTATGGGGCGAGGATGGATTTTAGTGGATTTACCAAGGCAGTAGATTTAGTAGAGGGGATTAATATAGATGTCCAAAATTCATTTGAAGATTATTTCTACCCTGTGCCAGGTAAGGAGAGGGAGCTTTGTGACTTAGAGGAAAAGGAGATTGAGATATCTGAGGAGCAGGTGAAAGCTATGGGAGCAAGTTCCAATAAAATTAAGGCTTTAATGCAAAAAGATGGCAAGGTGGCGACAGTAGCTGCTCAGCCCAAGAACGAGTTTGAGTTTACTGATAAAGAAGTTTTCAAGCTGTTCCCTTGCCGGTTTGAGCATCTCTCTTTTGAAAAAGGTCTAACTCAAATGAACGGAGAAACGGCCTTAAAGTTTGTCAGAAGTAGACATGGCACTGGTAATGAAGGGTCTGATTTTGCCCGTTCCCGAAGACAGCAGTTGGTGCTATCGTCCTTTAAAGATAAGATACTAACTGTTAATACTCTGACCGATCCACAAAAAATAGTGGGCATGATCAAAACGTTCGGTGAAAGTGTAGAGGTCGATATACCGGTAAGTGAATATCCGAACTTTATTAAATTTGCCCGGGGTATAAAGTTAATCAGAAGTTTTGTAGTGGACCCCAGCGTTAAGCCACCGTTACTGATTGCCCCTCCGGCGTATCTATACGGAGGAGCTTTTGTCTTAATTCCTCCGGATAATAATTTTGAGTTGATTCACAGATACATTGAGAAGATTATTTCTGGGAGTTTAGAGGCTACTCCTAGCTCAGAAAGAAGAGTTGAATAATGAAAGCAGTTGTTTTATATGGCCCGGGGTTGGTTAGCAAGAGAGATCAGCTGTTAAAGATAAAATCTTCATTTGAGGAAGATGTTGTTTACAGTGTTGATATAAAAATTGATGGGGTAGAGAAATTACAACAGTTAATTCAGTCGGCGCCATTATTTGCCAGCAGTTCTCGTTTAATCGTAGCTGAGAATCTTCCAGACAACTTGGACTTGGAAATTTTACCTCAAGGAGAGGAGAGTTTAACGGTGTTATTGGTTGCCGATAGCCCTCGGGTTGATAGTAAGATTATCTCCTCAGCTAAAAAAATCAAGGCTAACATAACCCAGTTTGAGGCTGAAAAAGAGATAACCGCTTTCCCATTTATAGATAGTTTATTAGAAGGTAAAAAAGAGGCCTTTGTAGAGTTAGAGAAGCTGCTGCAAAACTATGGCGGGATGTATACGCTCAGCATGATCTTTTATGGGTTAAGAAGAAACTTATTACCTGCTCCAGCTAGCCCGTTTATGAGGAAGAAAGTAGGTGATCAAAAAAAACGTTTTCAGGACTGTGATTGGCAGAGGCTATATAGAATAGTCTTGGACACTGAGTCGGATATTAAATCAGGTAAAACAGATGAGAAATTAGGCTTGTTTAGGTTAACTGAGAGGTTTATTACAAATTAGCAGCAGCGTTGTTGAAAAGAGATAGATCTTGTTGATTGACTACCCCATCACCGTTGAAATCAACTCTTAGTGAATCCTCTTTTTGACTGTAAAAATTACTCCTGATAATCTGACGATCTTTATCATCTAATTTTTTATCTGCGTTCAGATCATATTTAGTTATTGGATCTGGGGTGGGTGTGGGTGCCTTAGTGGGAACTAAAGATCGATTTTCTCCGAGGATAATTGTTGGCAGTGATGGTTCATAAGATGAAGGGATCTCTACCTCTAGTGTGGAGTTTTTTAATGAGTTAAATATCTTCAAGGAGCCAACTTTTGACGTTGAGAGGTCAAAACCCAAAGCTAAATCTGCGGTTTTTAGGGAAACTAAGGGTAGAATAAAGTTACCGCTCGATTTTGTGATAGTCGCTAAAGATTGGGCACCCGGGATACTTAGGATAACTAAAGCCTCAGTAACCGGTTGTAACTTTTCATCCAGCACTACCCCACTGAGGGGCGATAAATTACTAGGGGAAACCTCCCTACTAGTGGTAAATGAGCGTGTTTGGGTATCTGCTACGCCACCAGACACAACCTGGAAATGATAGGTAGTATCGGCTTGGAGGGATTTTAGTGTAACAAAATGAAGAGTGTGTTTTTGAGGGGTTTGTAGATCCCGATCATCATTAAAAGTTAAATCTAAACCAGAAGGTGTTAATCCGGCCGTAATAAACCCGGGGGACTCTTTGTCAGTTTGCCAATAAATTGAGGCTGAGGTAGAGTCGATATTGGCTACTGTTACTTGACTGGGAGTATTAACTACGCTGGCTTGAGAAAAAAAGACCTGTCGCTCTTTAGTTAAATAAACCCCCACCCCGATACCTATGACTAGAAGGAGTATTCCCAGTATTGTAGGGATTCTCATTTTAAAACCTCGATCTCAAATGTAGGGGAGATCGGTTCAATTAATTTCTGGGTCTCAGTAGGTGTTGTGATTTGGGATCTAGAGTGCAGGATGTCAAAAACTACCCAGGCTGCGACAGTTAAAAAAGTAAGGATGACGATATAAAGAAACGATCGGTTGTTCATCTCAAAAAATAGGCTTTCCCAGAGACGTTCATCTGGGTCGCATCACTGGCAGCTTTGGTGATCATAACAGAGTCAATGCTGATCAGTCGAGATGAGCGTTTAAGGCTTTGCAAAGCGCTAATTAATTGGGGATAGTTTCCAGATACTGAGTAAGTAAACTCAACTGTTTTTAGTTCGGCAGGATATTTGCTGGGAGTTGAAATGTCAAAGATGGTTAAGGGCTGAATTTGTAAGCTGGAGATAGCTGATTGTGAAGCCAGTGAGGTTTGCAGCGAGGCGATAACCGAGGAAAGCTGGGCAAAAGGTGGAATGGCTTGAGCTATCTTACGCCGGGTTTGCTCATCCAAGGAATTATAATTATTTTTCCCCTCCACCAGATTTTGGGCTTTTAAGTTTAATTTATTTAATACTGTTTGGCTGTTATTTAAGGATTGGTCCAAGTTTAGGATGGTAGAGATAGTTGGGCGGATAGCAAATATCCCAAAAACCATCAACGAAATCAAGCTAAAGATAAAAGGGGCAAAGGAACGAACCAGCGGATTTTTAAATACCGGTTCAATGTGGGTGTAGTATCTGGAGTAACGGGGGTTCATTTAGGAAGTTTTACCTCCTTTTTTAACCAACTCGCCAGTAATAGTGAAGGTCGTTAGGCCTTCAAACGAAAGATTAGACAGCGTAACGTTAGCAAATTGGGGATCTTTTTGTAACGTTTTTAAAAATAGAGACAACTGATCATTAGAGGTGGTAGTGCCATTGAGACTAAAAGTGGGAGTTGTTTTAATATCTCCTCCGTTGTTAATACTCAGAGTAGTTAGTTTAATGTTTTTAGGAGTTAGGGTGGCAACCGTAGAAAGGAAGGTCGCCACATCTAAATCAGCATCTCGAGCCGTCTTAATACTTGAGAGTTGAAACTGGGTTAATCTAATTAAATCCTCATCCCGTTTTAACGATTGGACATAAGCAGATTGCTGAACAATATCTTCTTGTAGAGATACTAAGTCGGCGTCCAATTTGTAACGATAAACGAAGGCCCCAATAACGATCATCTCAACAATAATAACGATATATCTACCAGACGAGAGCAACCACTTTATTAATCGGGTGTGAAATTTTAAGCGATCAGAGCTCCTGATTAGCAGGTTAGTTTTTAAGAGATTTTTAATTGGAGCAGACTGTTGAGTTGGGGCAGTCATATTAGTTATTAGTTTACCAAAAGTGGAAGACTATGTGTGGATTATTTTATGGCGGCCAATTTTGAGAGGCGAGATTTTAAGCGTGAAGCTTTGTTTACATGAATCAAGTTGACTTTGGCAGCTTTATCAAGTGCTGAGAAAGCAGCGGTCAGGTTTTTTGGGTTTGGGGTGTGGCGGGCGGTCTTAATTGCCCGCTTCATGCCCTCCTCGCGTTTAGCGTTCCTCGCAGTGCGAAGTTTATCTTTGCGCATCTTTTTGATGGCTGAACGAATAATCGGCATATCGGGAATATTAACATACCATATAGCCTTAAGACAAGTTTAAGAGTATTATTTTTACAATGGTCAAAAATTTATTTGAGTTGCTGTCCATTCGCCAGAACTCAATTTTATCAGGGGCAGTGGTTTTGATGGTTACTGTGGCTGCCTCTAAGATATTGGGTTTAGTTAGGGATCGCTTATTAGCACACAACTTCTCCCCGGATGCTGTAGCGGTGTTTTTGGCAGCTTTCCGGATACCTGATCTGATGTTTCAACTGCTAATCTTTGGAGCGGTATCGGTAGCTTTTATCCCGGTTTTTACAGAATATCTTCATAAAAAAAGCGAGAGAGAGGCTTTTGAATTTGGTTCGGGGATACTCAATTTAGTGTTAATAGTTTTTTCCTTAGTCAGTATCTTAGTATTTTTTCTGGCTGATCCTTTAACTAGATTGGTGGTGCCTGGATTTTCTTTTGCAGAACAGCAACAAACCGCCTCACTAACTCGGATTATTATGTTGGGGCAGATTTTATTGGCAGTGGGGGCTTTTTATGCCGGGATCGCCCAAGCATATCAGAGGTTTATCATTCCAGCGCTGGCAGCCTTATTTTATAACTTGGGGATTATTTTGGGAATTATCTTTTTAACCCCAATCTTAGGTATCAATGGCGCAGCTTTTGGGGTGGTTTTGGGAGCAGCAATGCATGCTCTGGTGCAACTGCCCTTAGTTTCCAAATTAGGGTTTCGTCATAGCTTAAAAATTAATCTCAAAGACGCTGGCTTAAAAGAGGTCTCCTCAATGATGAGCATGAGAACCGTGGGAGTAGCAGTAGAGCAGATTAATGAAACTGTGGGGATCTTGTTGGCTTCTTTAATCTCCGCCTCATCGGTTACGTATCTTACTTTTGCCACTCACTTACATACTGTCCCGATTGGTTTATTTGGGGCAACATTAGCTCAGGCAGCTCTCCCGGTATTGTCTCAGGAAAGATCCCGGGGTGAGATGCAGTTATTTAAAGGAACGCTATTAACTACCATGCATCAAATTCTTTTTTTAACCCTCCCGGCAGCAGCGATCTTAATCGTCCTGAGAGTTCCAGCAGTAAGGTTGGTGTTCGGAGCCTCTCAATTTGATTGGCCGTCAACGGTATTGACCGGTCGGACAGTTGCCTTTTTAGCAGCTGGTCTAACAGCCCAAGCAGTGGTTTTATTACTGATGAGGGGATTCTATGCTTTAAAAGACACCAGAACTCCAGTCATAGTATCAGTTGTCTCGGTAACCTTGAATGTAATTTTAAGCTATGTCTTTGTTAGGGTCTTGGGTTGGGAGGTCTGGAGTTTAGGGTTGTCCTACGCTATAGTTTCTAATATTTCCTTGGTTATGTTGGTGCAATTGTTGGGTAATAAGTTAGGTGGATTTAGTTTTAAGGAACTGTGGGAGCCTTTTTTGAAGATGCTGTTTGCTGCACTGGTAGCAGCGGTAGCCCTATATGTTCCGATTAAAGCCTTTGATCAGTTAGTTTTTGATACCACGAAAACAATTAATTTAATGTTATTAACTGGGATAGCTGGCTCGTTTGGACTGGGGGTGTATTTATTGTTAGTCTGGCTGCTACAAGTTAAAGAGATCCATACTTTTGGAGGGATAATTAAGCGGTTTGCCTCCATGCAATCAAAATTAAAATCTCAGGAGATGATTAAGGAAACAGGAGCTCTCTAGTCTCTGCGGGAAGATTAGAATACAATACCCACACTGTGAATATCAGGAACTTCTGTATTATTGCCCATATTGATCATGGTAAGTCAACTTTGGCTGATCGGTTTTTGGAGATTACTCAGACTGTAGCCAGCAAAGACATGCAGGAACAGCTACTGGACTCCTTAGCTCTAGAGCGTGAACGGGGCATTACTATCAAGCTGGCTCCAGTCCGCATGTCCTATACCCTGGACGCTATTCCCTATACCCTAAATTTGATTGATACTCCTGGTCATGTCGATTTCTCATACGAAGTCTCCCGGTCACTGGCTGCAGTTGAGGGGGCAATACTTTTAGTGGATGCCACTCAAGGTATCCAGGCCCAAACTTTAGCTCATGGTTTAGCAGCTTTAGAGCAAAATTTAACACTAATTCCCGTTATTAATAAAATTGATCTGCCTAACTCAGATGTTGATAAATGTAGGAAACAGTTAAGCGATACTTTTGGCTTTTCTGATACCGAGATCCTTCTGGCATCGGGTAAAACAGGAGCTGGGGTTGAGGAAATTTTAAAAACTGTCATCGAGAAGGTCCCTGCACCCAAGATGGAGATAGAAAAACCATTAAGGGCCTTGATCTTTGATTCTTTCTTTGATGGCTATAAAGGAGTAATAGCTCAGGTGAGAGTTATTGAGGGCACTGTTCCTACCAGCCAGTCCCGGGTAGTGTTTTTAGGGACTAAGTCCACCGGTCAGGTGTTGGAAAAAGGTTATTTTGCGCCCCAACTAACCCCCGTTGATGAGTTAAAAGCTGGGGAGATTGGCTATATTGCCACCGGTATTAAACAGGCTGATCAGGTACATGTCGGAGATACTATCTCCACCGATTTTTCCGCACAGCAACTACCGGGGTATAAGACCGTCAAGCCGATGGTTTATGTTGGATTATACCCAATTGATGCCTCGGAGTACTTTGAGCTTAAGGAAGCCTTGTCTAAGTTTAAACTAGCAGACCCAGCTTTTTCCTATACCCCTGAACAATCGGCTGCTCTAGGTTCTGGATTTAGGTGTGGATTTTTAGGGTTATTACATGCTGAGGTGGTCCAAGAAAGGTTGGCTCAAGAATTTAACGTCAATATGTTGGCTACTACCCCATCTGTGGAGTACAAGCTAGATGGCGAGTTTATTCATAATCCATCAGAGCTACCACAAGGAGAGAATATTAAGGGATTAGAAGAGCCATGGGTCTCTTTAAAGATATTCACTCCCCAAGAATATATTGGGGTGGTGATGGAGTTGGTTCAAGACAGACGGGGCCAGTTTGTTGATATGGCCCATTTTGGTAATCAGGTGGAGATGAGCTATCAGATGCCTCTTTCGGAGATGATCACCGATTTTTATGATAAGTTAAAATCAGCCTCTTCCGGGTTTGCTTCTTTAGATTGGGAGCTTTTGGAGTTTAGGGAGGTGGATGCGGTTAGAGTGGATCTTTTAGTGGGGGGACAAAAAGTGGATGCTTTATCAACAATTATTTTTAAACCCAAGGCGGAGACGGTTGGTAGGAGGTTGGCTGAAAAATTAAAGAATGTTTTGCCCAGACAAAATTTTGAGATAGCGATTCAGGCAATGGTGGGAGGAAAGATTGTTGCCAGAGAGACGGTATCTGCTTTTAGGAAAGATGTCATAGCCAAGCTTTATGGGGGAGATAGGACTAGGAAAGATAAACTCTTAGATAAACAAAAAGAGGGTAAGAAAAAGATGAAGATGATTGGGAGAGTAGAGATCCCCCAAGAAGCCTTCCTCTCAATTTTGAAGAGCTGATTTGCCTTCAGCGGAATAATCAGATAGAATTGTGGTTATATTGAAGAAACTTCTAACATCAACAGTTGCCTTAATGGCTGCTTTAATTCTTTCCCCAACGGTAATCTTGGCTGGCGGACCGGTGGGACAGATACAAGCTGATACCCAGGGTTGGAGGTCTGATATCGGGTATGGTAGAAATATAAGATTCTTTTTGGGTCTTGGAACACCCTGTCTGGGAACTCAAGTAACATTCAAATTTACAGACTCTCAGCCTAACGATTACATTATGACATCATCTGGCAATGAAACAGTGATAATGGATGAGAGCTGTGGAGTTTATGCCAAGATGGCATCTTTAAACCTGGCAACTCGATCTGTGACAGCAATTGTTAAAGCAGGTGATAAGACATACACTGACCCGTACATTCCCACGATCAAGGTTGATTTTGATGGGCAGTATCACACAGATAGTGCTTATGATAATTATTCTTATAGAACCTCAGTAGAGGATCCCTATAAAGACTACCGTAATCCAACCGATTATCCGACAGTCAAGCCACTCCCAACTATCCAAGATGATATTAAAGTATGGTTATTAAATCAAAAAGCTGATGCGTCTGTTAATAAATATGGTGGCAGGACGGCCACTGTTAAGTGGAGCGCAGTAAACATTGATGGTTATAAAGTGCTGTATGATATTTATATTACCGAGAGTGGAGGTAAAACCTCTATCAGGCAGAGCGAGTACGGTCCATCGGCTGTCCTATATCTCGAGAGCGATAAGGACTACACAGTTAAGGTTAAAGCTTGTATTAATAAAGTAGGGAGTTGTAAGGACTCAAATGCGATTGTTATCCCAAAGTTTGAGAATAAAAATGGGGTATTTGTTACCCCTTCAGTCACCCCTATGATTTCAGTTGCCCCTGAACAGGACCAAACTACAGATCAGTTAAATCAAAAAATTAATGATCTACAAAATCAGCTTAATGAGTCTAAGAAACAGCAGGGTCTGCTTGAGACAAGATTAAACGATCTGATAAATTTCATCAAAAACCTCTTTCCTCTCTTCAGATAATTTACCTAACTCTTACCAGGAATAATCCCTTTATCTAATCTGTAATGATTTTCCTAGGAATTCAATTCCCAGTGGTGGGATAACTACTTTTCTGGGACCTTTTTTGACAACTCCAGCATCAAGGGCAATATATTTTAAACTCTTAGCTATTTTTAAAATGGAATCTACTGAATTGGGATCAACAACCAAAATAAACCCAGCTCCCATATTATAATCTCCATACATCTGTATATCTGACATCCGGCTTTTTTGCTGAATACTTTTAAATATTGGATGTATCCTGGGCAGTTTATCTATTAGATAACTGAAGTTTAGTTTTGACCTCATAATCTTTCTCCAGCCGTGACCAGTAATGTGAGAGCAGTAATGAATGCTAATTTTTTGCTGCTGCAGCTTTTGAATTAATGGGGAATATATTATGGTTTTGTCTTTGATCGCCAGCTCCAAAATCTTCAAATGATTTTTAAACAACTTTCTAATTAAAGTTATGCCATTGGTATGTACCCCAGAGCTTTCAACAATAATTATTCTGTCTCCCTCTTTGATATTTTTATCAGAGATAAGATTAGTTTTTGGTGAAACTACTCCGGTAGCTGATCCTCCCAGAACAATTGATTTAGGATTAATGACCCCAACTAAAGTTTGAGTCTCTCCACCATTCCAGGAAGCCCCGGCAAACTTAGCCCCATCTTTAAATCCCCTTATTAAATTTTTCCAGCGTTTGGTATCAGCAAACCAGTTCTCACTACCAGCAGCTACAAATAATTTCAGGGTCAAGGGTACAGCCCCAAACATTGATAAATCATTTAAAATAGTAGCGGCATTTCCCCAGCCAACCTGGTAGTAAAAGTCCTTCCCGGATTTTTGATAAATGTCATCTGCTAGTTGATTCAAGCTACCGATCCCTTCATTGATATCTATTAAATAGTGATCAGAAAATTCCAGGATCTGGGGAGAGTTGCCACCGGCCCTAACACAGGCGTTTTTAAAAGCATCCATTAAATGGTAATTAACACCGGACTTTTGGTAGGTAAGTGCCACTGGGATTATTTTGGCAGGATTAATCTAATATTTCCAGAGGAGAAATCTGCTTCAGTTCCTGATAAACCCTTGGGAATAACAATGGTATAAGTTGGTGGTTCAGCTCTTTTATAATCTGGGTAGTTTCCATAATACTTAAACAGGTAATCAAAACCAAAGTTCCAACCAGGTTCTTTGATATAAGAGATAAAGTATTTATCATTACTTTGATGTTTGAGAATCTCTCTAACTACAGCATCTTTATGATAGAGAGTAATTAAGGAGGGGTTGTCCCATTTAGTCCGTAGAGATTGGAAGTTAACAACTAAAAGGTATAAAAATACCCCTATTAAAATAACTTTAGTTGAGGGTTTTTGAAGCATGAGACTTAATAATCCTGAGATGTAAAAAAGAGACAGGGTGGTAACTGCCAAAAAATAATACTCTGGAACATGAGTTGGGGAGAGATAATAATAAACTGTAAAAACAACAAAACTAAGCAGATAAAATAATAAGTGAAATTTATCTTTTAAAAACAAGTATTTTTTAACTGTTAAATAAATAAAACTGCCTAAAAATATGAGTGACGATAGCTGAAGTAGCTCAGAACTTATCCCCAAAACCCTGAATGGTTCAGATAGATTATATTGGATAAAATATAGAAGCTGGGAGAGATTTTTACCTGACTCTGGCCCACCTCCGGAAAAAAGTGAGATTAGTTTTTTAATCTCCAAAAAGCTGTGTAAAAACTCAAAGATTATTAAAGGCAGTATGGCTAGGGTAAATCCCATAATAGAGAGTAAGGTGGTTTTTAAATCCGGCAGCTTTCTTTTAATAACCAGTAGTACTAAAAAGACGATATAAAAGGGAAAGAGTATGGGGTGGATACTGGTGTATAACCCAAAGAGTAATCCTAGTGGTACTAAATATAGTGTTTTTCCTTGCCAGTACTTGTAGAAACATATCCAGGTTAAAAGTACCATGCCATCAACATGGAAGGCTGGGACCATTGTCCAATCAACCTCAATCTTAGAAAATAAAAATGCCCTTAATCCAGCAGCAATTAAACCAGCCCTAACTCCAAAAAACTCTTTTCCCACCCAAAAATAAATCAGGACGGTGATTAATCCCACCACGACCGACCCAACAAACCCTCCCAGGGGATGTAACCCAAATAGATAAAAAAAAGGAGTTAAAAAATAAAAATACCAGGGTCCCATATATAATCCATCCATTGATAATCCTTGGCCGATAAATCTTAGAGGGTATTCATTAAAGATAAGGTAGGCAAAATTGGAGGCATATTCTTGATCAAAATCAAAATTAGCCATCTCGGGGAGCCGGTAAAAACGAATAATAGCAGCGAGGAGTAGGACTATTAGCAGTAAGTGGTTGAATGTAAATACCCGTTGCACATATCAAGAATAGCACAATGAAGGGTCTTGACAACTCTTAGCACTCAATGTATATTACTGCTAACCATGGATTTAAATGACAGACAAAAACAGTTATTAAAAGCCGTTATTGAGCTGTATGCTAAGAACGGTGAACCCGTAGCATCAGAAACCATTGAGAGAGGTTATGACCTAGGAATCTCCCCTGCCACCATCCGCAATGAGATGGTAAAGCTTACTGATTTGGGTTACCTGAAACAGCCTCATACCTCAGCCGGCCGAGCTCCTACCTCGATGGGTTTTAGATTCTATATCTCTGATTTAATGAAGGAAAAGGAGGTGTCTGTAGTTGATGAGGTGATGATTAAACAATCAGTTTTAGATAAAAGAGCTCATTATCAAGGGATGCTCAAAGAAGCAACCAAGACTTTAGCTAAGAAATGTGGGATGTTAGCCCTAGCGATTACCGATAAAGATGGAGATATTTATTATTGTGGGGCAGCTAATATTTTAGATATCCCGGAGTTTTATGATATTGATGTCACCAGATTTGTGTTATCCTTGTTCGATGAGTTTCCTACCCTAAGGGAGATTATCGGCCAGGCTCAAGGGGCTGATCCGATCCATATCATCTTTGGAGATGAGACCGGCTTTGAGTATCTGCGTCCTACTGGATTTGCTTTCACCAGGTACTCGGAAGATACTGAAAACGCCGGAGTGATTGGGGTAATGGGTCCGGCTAGGATGAACTGTGCGGTGGTGTTTCCTTATTTAAGGTTTGTCAGTTCAGTTTTAACAGAATCAGGGAGGTTTTAAGATAATTTAAAATGAAAAATTCAAAAATCAAAATTAAACCAGTAGATCAGATGCTAGAGTTGGAGGATAGAGTTAAGTCTTTGGAGGAGCAATTAAAACGGGCAGTGGCCGACTACCAAAACTTAGAAAAGCGGGTCTCTGAGGGCAGAAGTGAGCTTTCTGGTTGGGCGACGACCGAGCTAGTTAAAAAATTCCTGCCGGTTTTGGATCATCTGGAAAAAGCTCTGAATGGAGCAACTGAAGCTGATCGGCAATCAGGTTGGTTTAAGGGAGTAGAGATGGCTGTTAAGCAGTTCCAAGAGCTGTTAAAATCTGAAGGTTTGAGTGAGATTGAGGAAGCTGGGCAATTTGATCCATTGCTTCATGAAGCGGTAGATTCCAGGACAGGTGATAATAATACAATCTTGGAGATAGTTGCCAAAGGGTATAAAATAGGGAGTAAGGTTATCAGACCTGCCCAGGTAGTAGTAGGAAAGGAGAGTAATTAAATATGTCAAAAATTGTGGGAATTGATTTAGGGACAACAAATTCGGTAGTAGCGGTGATGGAGGGTGGAAAACCCAAGGTCATCCACTCAGCTGAAGGTGAGAATATTATCCCTTCGGTTGTTAATCCAATTAAAAACATCGTTGGCCGGGTTGCCAAACGCCAATCAGTAGTCAATCCTAAAGAAACTATTTTCTCAGTCAAGCGCTTAATGGGGCGTAAATTCTCTGACCCTGAGGTGCAACGGGACATGAAGTGGCTGCCCTATGAGGTAAAAAGTGGTAAAAATGGTATGGCAGTAGTGGTAGTGGATGGTCACGAGTACACCCCTCAGGAGATCTCGGCCATGATCCTAGGTAAGATCAAAGCTGACGCTGAAGGTTATCTTGGTGAAAAGGTGACTGATGCTGTGATTACCGTACCGGCCTATTTTGATGATGCCCAACGCCAGGCTACTAAACAAGCTGGTGAGATTGCCGGATTAAATGTGCAAAGAATCATTAACGAGCCAACTGCTGCTGCTTTAGCGTATGGCTTGGATAAGAAAAATGCCCATACTATCGCTGTTTATGATCTAGGTGGTGGAACTTTTGATATCTCTATTTTAGAGCTGGGAGAAGGGGTGTTTGAGGTTAAATCAACCAACGGCGATACCCATTTAGGTGGGGATGATTTTGATCAGGTAATTATTAACTTTATCGCTGAGGAGTTCAAAAAAGAGCAGGGGATTGATCTAAAAAATGATAAACAGGCACTACAGAGGTTAAAGGATGCAGCTGAGAAAGCTAAGATTGAACTCTCCTCTTCTCAGGAGACCGATATCTCTATTCCCTTTGTGACCGCTGATTCATCGGGACCAAAGCATGTGGAGATGAAGCTAACCAGAGCTAAACTTGAAGGTCTGGTTAAGGACTTAGTGGATAAAACATTTGAGGCCGTTAAGTCAGCTATAAAGGATGCGGGAATTGAAGCAAATAAAGTAGATGAGGTAGTTTTGGTGGGAGGGATGACCCGTATGCCGTTGGTGCAAAAAGGTGTCAAGGAATTTTTTGGTAAAGAGCCACACTTGGGGGTCAATCCTGATGAGGTGGTGGCTATCGGAGCTTCCATCCAAGGAGGAGTTTTGGGTGGTGAAGTTAAAGATGTTTTACTACTTGATGTAACTCCTTTAACTTTAGGAATTGAGACTTTGGGTGGAGTTTCAACACCGTTAATTTCCCGCAACTCAACGATCCCAACCTCTAAATCAGAGATTTTCTCAACTGCAGCTGATAACCAACCGGCGGTGGAGATTAACGTCTTGCAAGGTGAACGGCCGATGGCAGCAGATAATAAATCTTTAGGCAGGTTTGTGTTAGATGGTATTCCCCCAGCTCCCCGGGGAGTTCCCCAAGTTGAGGTGACGTTTGATATTGATGCCTCAGGAATCTTGAACGTTAAAGCCTTGGATAAAGCTACCAGTAAGGAGCAAAAAATCACTATTACCGGATCAACAGGATTGGATAAAGATGAGGTTGAGAGGTTAACTAAAGAGGCTGAGGCTAATGCTGAGGCAGATAGGCAGAAAAAAGAGGAGATTGAGACGCGAAATAACGCTGATACCGTAGTCTATACTGCCGAGAAAGCTTTAAAAGATGCTGCCGAGAAAGTGTCAGCGGAGATTCGTACCGAGGTTGAGCAAAAAATTCAGGAAACCAAAGATGCTATCAGTAAGGGTGACATTGATAACATTAAAACTAAGGCCGATTCATTGGGGGAGTCTTTACAAAAGATTGGGACAGCTATGTATCAAGATCAAAAATCAGCCACTGAAGAACCAAGTTCAGATGGTGCCACCAGCTCAACTTCTAAGACTCCAGATCAGAGTTCCGAAACGGTGGAGGGAGAGGTGGTAGAGGAAGGGAAGAAGTCAGATGAGTGAGGATAATGATGGATCAGAAAAGCCGGGAGACCAACATCGGTTATATGACCAAATAGCTGCGGAGAAAAGAGCAGCTATAAGTTCAGCTACACCGCGACCGGCGCGAAGACGATTATCAGATTGGGTTCATGATTTTGTGACAGCAGAAAAAGCAGCTGGTAGGTGGAGAAATCCCGACAAAAAGAAAGGGATGTAACTGCCTTGGCCAAGAGGGATTATTATCAGGTCTTGGGGGTTGCCAAGACCGCCACAGAGACAGAGGTTAAGTCAGCCTACCGTAAGTTAGCTAGAACTCACCATCCTGATGTGGATAACTCTCCCGGGGCAGCGGAGAAGTTTAAAGAGATCTCAGAGGCCTATCAAATTTTATCTGATCCTCAAAAAAGACAGAGTTATGACCAATTTGGTCACGCAGGTCCTAACCCGTTTTCCTCTGGTGGCAACCCTTTCGGGGGTGGATTTAGATATTCTACCGGTGGACAGGGTCCCAATGTCCAATTTGATTTTGGCAACTTTGAAGATCCGTTCGAGCTTTTTAACCAGGTTTTTGGAGGGGGCTTTGGACAACATGCTCAAAGAAGACCGATCTATCAGCTGCAGATCAGCTTTGACGAAGCCATTAAAGGGGTAGCTAAACAGGTAGAGATCACTGATCCACAAGGTAAACGCTCCCGGATGACCATTAGAGTACCAGCCGGGGTGGATAATGGAACTAGAATGCGGTTTGGTGACTTAGATATCTCCTTTCAGGTTAGTCGTCACGCTGAGTTTTTAAGAGAAGGGGCAGATATTTTTTCAGATCTACACTTAAGTATTCCCCAGGCTGTCTTAGGAGATACTATTGAGGTGAATACTGTTTGGGGTAAGGTAAAGCTAAAAGTGCCAACTGGTACTCAGCCAGGATCACTAATCAGACTAAAGGGTAAGGGTGTAAATCACCTCTCCGAGAGTAGCAAAGGAGACCATTATGTTAGGGTAAATTTGGCAGTTCCCAAAAAACTAACCTCGGAGGAGAAAAAGATCTATGAGGATTTGATGAGTCTCGGATCTTCTAAAAAAAGCTGGTTTTAGATATACTAAAAAGTAGTTATGAATAAATTTATTAGTTGGTTATTTAACAAAGATAGGGTTTATCCTCAGCTAATAGTTGAGAATATTAATCACCCTAACAGATTTTACGCTGTCCCATTGATCGGAGGCTTGGTGAAAATTATTGCAGTTATTCCGGTTTTAATTGTCTTGTTTTTTGTTGGAATTTATTTATTATTCATTGATATTATCAATTCCTTCGTGGTTTTATTTAAAGGTACATATTGGCAATATGCTTATGAGATGAACCTAAGTTTAATGAAATTATCCCTAAAGATGCAATTCTACTTTTTAGGTATTACCGATCGGTACCCAGGGTTTGATTTCAAAGTTGATGACAGGTTTACTTTAGATATTCCTATCCCTCAAAACCCCAGTCGATTATTTGCCTTGCCGGTGGTTGGAGGCTTAATGAGATTGATTTTAATTATGCCCGTCGGCGTATATCATTATATTCTAGATGAGACGAGCAGGTTCACGGTAAATATTCTAGCTTGGTTTTGGGTTCTATTTAAAGGAAGGTATCCTGAGTGGATTTATGAATTAACAAGAGATAGCGAAAGAGTGGAACTTAGCATGTGGGCTTATCTGTCCGGGTTATCGGATGAGTATCCTAGTTTGTATATCTCTATGAACCACAAGACTGCCAAACTAGTCTTCATGGGCCTACTTTTAATGCTGGGTTTTGCAGGATTTTTCATACCTGATGCCAGCCCCAACTTGACTAACTCCCCTTAGATCACTACAATATCTCTGTGAGGTGGGGTGACCCGCCTTTTTTAATAAATATGCCAGTACAAGCCAGAACTGAATTTGCTGCAGCTTTAAACCAGATTGCCTCTGAGAAAGGGGTAGATGTTAGTGTGGTGATTGATGCTATTGAAACTGCTGCCCTAGCTGCCTATAGAAAAGACCTCTCTTTACGAGGAGAGGAAGTTCCTGCAGAAGATGATGGAACTTTTACGGCCAAAATAGATGCTGTTAGTGGAGAGATCTCCATTTTACATGGTGAGGAAAATGTAACTCCTCCAGGTTTTGCCAGAATTGCTGCCCAAACTGCCAAACAGGTGATTATGCAAAAACTGTATGAGGCTGAAAAAGGGGCCATGTTAGAAGAGTATGAGAAAAAAGTTGGTTCGGTCATCTCTTGTACTATGTCCCGTCAGGAAGGGAATAGTTGGTTTGTAGATTTGGGGCGGGCAGAGGGTGTTATGCCACAGATGGAGCAGACGAGGGATGAGTATTATCATCAGGGGCAAAGACTAAAGGTCTATATTAAGGAGATTAGAGAGGGTAGGCGTGGTCCAGAGGTGGTGGTCTCCCGGGCTGATCCCCAATTTGTTAAAGGACTTTTTGCTATAGAGGTTCCAGAGATTCAAAGTGGTTCAGTAGAGATTAAAATAATTGCTCGTGAGGCTGGGGGTAGGACTAAGTTAGCTGCTATCTCTACTCAAGATGGAGTAGATCCAGTGGGATCTCTGGTTGGACAAAAAGGGGTGAGGGTACAAGCTGTTATGCAAGAGTTGGGGGAGGAAAAAATTGATATTATCTCCTACTCTGATGAACCAACCCGGTTTATTGCCTCAAGTTTATCCCCGGCCAAAGATGTTGAGGTCACTATCGCTGATCCCAAAGAAAAAATTGCTAAGGTTAGAGTCTCTGATTCCCAGCTATCTTTAGCGATCGGTAGAGGTGGTCAAAACGTTAGACTGGCAGCTAAATTAACTGGATACAAAATTGATATTGAAGGTATGGGTGATGGCTCGGTGAGACAACCATTTCCGACAGCTAAGCCGGAGGAAAAAGAGATAAATAAAGAGATGGCTACTCCAATCGCTGATAATCCAGCAGTAACTCCTGAAGATACAGCAACAGATCCAGAAGAGAAAAAAGAGTGATTTATAGTAACAGAACGAGTCTGATAAATTATGAAACAAGTAAGACCACCAGTTGTAACGATCCTCGGCCACGTTGATCATGGGAAGACCTCCTTGTTGGATTTTATCAGGAAGGCGTCTGTGGCAGTTGGTGAGCATGGCGGAATTACTCAGGCTATTGGGGCTTATCAAACTGAACATCAAGGGAAATTAATCACTTTTATTGATACGCCAGGCCACGCTGCTTTTGAGAAGATGCGTTCCCGAGGGGCGAGGGTAGCCGACATCGCTGTTTTGGTGGTCGCAGCTGATGATGGAATTATGCCTCAGACAATCGAGGCGATTAAACATATTCACAGTGCTAAAGTTCCCATGGTTGTGGCTGTTAATAAAATTGATCTACCGGGGGTGAATATTAAGGTGCAACTGGAAAAGATTAAAAAACAACTTTCTGATAATCAGGTATTGGTAGAAGAGTATGGTGGGGAGACGCCAATCGTTGAGGTATCGGCCAAAACAGGCCAAGGGGTGGACGCTTTATTAGAAACGGTCACTTTGGTGGCGGAGATTCATGAGTTAAAAGGGGATCCCAACTTACCACCAAGCGGTGTGGTGATTGAGTCTCATATGGATAAATTCAAAGGTGCTTTAGCTACTATTTTGGTTAGAGATGGAACCTTAAAAAAAGGTGACTCCATCAGTGTGGGTGGGGTGGATTGTAAGGTTAAAGGAATGTTTGATTGGAATGGGAAAATATTGGATACCGTTGGGCCATCAACTCCGGTAGAGATTTTAGGATGGGAGAGTGTGCCAGGGGTAGGGGCAGCCTTGGGCAGTGAGGCAGTTACAGCTCAGACAGTGGGGGCGGTCAAGAGTTTGATAGAGAAGTTAAAGACAGAGGATTCGGATGTGTTAAATGTGGTGGTTCGGGCAGATAACCAAGGATCTCTAGAGGCGATTGAGGAAAACTTGGCTAAATTTAATGAGGAAGCAGAACATATTAAGGTAATCTTTTCGGGTACCGGAGAGGTCGTGGACTCAGATGTTCACTTGGCTGAATCCACCAAAGCCATAGTGATTGGTTTTAATGTGTCAGTCAGACCTTCGGCCAATAAAATCGCTGAGACCCAGCATATTTTAATTAGACACTATGCCATTATTTATGAGCTTTTAGATGAAATAAAAGATGTAGTAGATGGGATGTTGGTTCCAGGGATAGTTGAGGAGGTCTTTGGGAGAGCCCAAATTATCGCGGAGTTTCCTTACGGAAAAGATCAAAAAATTGCTGGGTGCCGGGTGGTGGAGGGGACATTTTCAAAAGGTCCTAAGATTAGGTTGATCAGAGGTGAGGAGTTGGTTGGGGAAGGTAAAATTACCTCTTTAAAGATAAGCCGGGAAGAGGTGACTAAGGTGGAGAAGGGTCAGGAATGTGGAATGATGTTTTCCGGTTTGGAGTTTCAAATAGGGGACGTTGTCGAGTCCTTCCGGAATATTTAACTTGATTTTTTATTAGGCTTGGGTGTAGAATCGCCCCACAACTAGTTTATTATGAAATATCAATCTTACCTCACCGAACTTCAAGCGAAACTCCCCGCAGCTCAAAACATTCTGGTGGTTTTACCATCTAACTGTGGGGTTGATTGTCTGTCATCCGGACTATCTTTATATTTAGCCCTGAAAAATTATGGCAAGAGTGTCTCTATTGCTTCGGAGAGTGTTCTAAAGGTCTCGGAATCAAATCTATATGGGATTGGTTCGATTCAAAATACCTTACCAACAAATGGTACTGGAACTTGGGTATTAAAAATTGGGGGAGTTGTTGGTAGTGATAATAAACCACTCTTTGAAAAGGTTGATTACAATTTAGAGGGATCAGATCTGAAGATGAAGTTCCCGATTATTCCGGGACAACAATTTGTACCCACCCATATTACTCCCTCTTTTGAGGGATCAAACTTTGACCTAATCTTTACCGTAGGGGCAGTTAATTTAGAGTCTTTAGGTGATCTTTATACCCAACATCAGGAGGCCTTTGCTAAATCTTTTGTGGTAAATATTGACAACTCGCAAGCTAACTCTCAGTTTGGTAACAGTAAAATTATTGATTCTGTGGCGGCGACACTATCTGAGATGGTCTGGCAGATCCTAGATGATCTAAAGGTATCAATTGACCAAGACATTGCCTCAAACATTTTGGCTGGTATTTACTCAGCTACCAGTAATTTACAGGGTCGGGTGACAGCTGAAACGTTTGAGGTCATGGCGAGGGCGCTACGTGCTGGTGGAAAACAACCTGAATCTCAGATATCAGAGGTGGCCCAACCCATTACTGCTCCCGAAAATGGTTTTGATTTCACCCAGATGTATCAACCCTCCACTCAAGCTGATTTTGCCGATCCTGCTTCTCATACCCATGAAAGAGAGCCGGGCACTGAGTTAACTTATTCTGGAAATGAGATTGAGGAAAACGTTACTCCAGAAGAAGATTGGCTAACACCCAAGATTTATTCAGGCAAATCGCTAGGATAGTGGATTGTGTTTTGGGGATTATTTTGTTAGAATGGCCCAAGTTAATTTAAGGAGTTACTTTTTGGTGTCAAGGTTGCTCCGTTGATAAAGGCGATACCAGATATTTATGCCGTTAGATAATAAAACTAAGAAACAGATAATTGAGGAGTTTGCCACCCATGAAGGTGACACCGGTTCGCCCGAGGTTCAGGTAGCTTTGCTTACTCAACAGATTCAAAATTTAACCTCTCATTTAAAACAACACTCTCATGATGTTCATTCCAGAAGAGGACTTCTCTCTATGGTTAACAGGAGAAGAAGGTTACTACAATACCTTCTCAAAAAAGATACTGATAGATATAAGGTGTTAATAGACAAGCTTGGTTTGGCTAAATAATTTACTCAAAATAATGGAAAGACATCTCTTAACTGATAATCAAATTAGGTCGATATTAGAATCTTTGCCACTGTTTGATGATGACCCATTGAATGTAAAACCGATCTCAGCAAGAGAATTTCAAGAAATCAGGTCAGGGAGAGTTTTGGATGAGGGGGCAGTTTGTAACCAAGACGCCTTAGATGAATTTCAGGGGTTAGGAGCATTAACTCAACCCACTAGGACCTTAACTGCTGAGTGGAGAACAGAAAGGGTTTGGCACGGTGGACCACCGTTAGAAGACCTTGAACCAGGGCAATCCTAGTCTATAATTTATCGGTGTATTTACTTTAATCCAAAGAAGGGAGTATAATGCTCTTAAGTTAAGGGCGTTGGGGATTGCAAAGAGACAGTTAGTAGCTACTAATTGCATCTTCTACAGTTTCCAACCCTCACTGATAAATTTATGAATAAAGTTGTGACTCGTGAACTCGACCTTGATGGTCGAAAATTAAAATTAGAGACCGGGGTGTTAGCTAAACAGGCTGACGCAGCGGTGGTGGCTACGTGGGGCGATACCATTATCTTAGCAACAGTTGCCACTAAAGTTTTAAGTGAATCCATTGGATACTTTCCCCTCTCGGTTGAGTTTGTGGAGAAATATTATGCTGGTGGCCGGATTACCGGACAGCGGTTTATTAAAAGAGAGTCTCGCCCAACTGATGTGGCAGTTTTAACCGGCCGAGCCATCGACCGGTCTATCCGACCGTTATTCCCCAAAGAATTTGAAAATGAAGTACAGGTTATCTTATCCGTTTTGTCTTACGATGGTGTGGCTGATTTATTAACGCTAGGGTTAATTGCTACCTCAGCAGCTTTATCAATCTCCTCAGTACCTTGGAATGGACCGTTGGCTATCACCCGTGTTGGCCGTACTGGTGAGACTGTAGTGTTGAATCCATCTCTGGCTGATCTGGAAGCGCTAGATTTAGATGTTGTGGTTGCCTCCAGTAAAGAAAAAATTGCCATGATTGAGGTGGAGGCTAAAGAGGTTGAGGATGGTTTGGTTTTTGAAGCAATTAAAACCGCTCATGAGCATTCACAACAGGTAATTAATCTGATTGAGGATTTTTCCCAAGAGGTAGCTCCAGAAAAATTACAGTTAGCGGTTGTAGCTGAGGTCTTGGAGGAGTCGGTTTTAAAAGAGATCAAAGCTAAAGCTAAAGAGAGGATCGAACTAGCATTATTTGATACTAAACACCCTTGGCACGAGGCTACTGGTGACTTAATTAAATCGGAGCTGTCCAAAGAATATTCAGAGGTTTTAAATTCTCAGATGGTCTCAGCTATCTTTGATAAGGTGGCCAAAGAGATTATGAATGAGGCGGTTTTAGTAAAAGGTAAACGGGTTGATGGTAGGGCGATGGGTGAGGTTAGACCACTATCGATGATGGTGGGATTATTGCCCCGAGCTCACGGATCGGCGCTGTTTCAACGAGGAAGTACCCAGGTTCTCTCCATCTCTACGCTAGGACCCCTTTCGTTGTCACAGACCCTAGAAGGTATGCAAGGGGAATCATTAAAGAGGTTCATGCATCACTACAATATGAGCATTAATCCGTTCTCAACCGGTGAACCAAAACGCTTGGGTTCACCCAACAGGCGTGATATTGGACACGGAGCTTTGGTGGAGAAGGGCTTGGTGAACGTTTTACCATCAGAAGAGGAATTTCCCTATGCTATTCGGGTTGTTTCGGAGATTTTGGGGGCCAATGCTTCAACCTCCATGGCCTCACTTTGTGCTGCAACTTTAGCTATGCTTAACTCTGGGGTGCCTTTGAAAAGTCCGGTGGCAGGTATTGCTTTAGGATTACTATCAAACGAGAGTAAATTTCAGGTGATCACCGACATGCAGGCTACTGAAGATTTTTATGGTGAGATGGATTTTAAGGTTACCGGTTCAGTAAAAGGAGTAACAGCCATCCAGATGGATACCAAGTTACAGGGTTTAACTTTTGAGATTATTGAGGAGGCTCTTAAACAAGGTAAGGCTGCCCGTGAGTCTATCTTGGAACAGATGAACAAGGTCTTACCTAAAGCAGGACAGATCAGTCAATATGCTCCCAAGATTGAGGTCACTCATATTAAGCCAGAGGAGATTGGGATGTTGATTGGGCCAGGAGGCAAAAATATTAACGCTATTATCGCCCGAACAGGCACCCAGATAGATATCGAGGACGATGGAAGGGTGATGGTCTCCTCAGTTGATGATAATGCCATTAAAGCTGCCTTAGCAGAGATTGAGGGTATGTTTAAGACTGTTACTACTGGTGAGGAATATAGCGGAAAGGTGACCAAAATTACTACCTTTGGAGCCTTTGTGGAGATTGTCCCTGGCAAAGAAGGATTGGTTCACATCTCCCAGATGGCGCCCCACAGAGTAGAGAAGGTGGAGGATATATTGTCTGAAGGTCAAGAGGTTAAAGTGAGGGTGACTGGTGTTACTCCGGATGGTAAGGTTGGATTGTCAATGCTTTTTGGTAACGATATTAAACCAGAAACTGAGGGAAGACCAAGAAGAGAGTTTGGCGGTGAGAGAAGGCCTTTTAATCGCGAGCGTTCTTCTGGTAGTGCTCCTCGGGGTTCCTTTGATCGCCGAAGACGTTAGTTAGTAGTACAATATTGGTAGTAAAACTCAAATTATGGATCTGCCCCAAGTAACAGGAGAGTCTTCAGACTCCAGATTAATTATCTTACGAAACTCTTTACAGAATAATTCTTTACCGGAGGATTTAAAAAAAGAGCTTTTAGAGAGAGTGGATAGACTGGTGAGATTGCAGCAAAACGATAACTTCCAGTTGGAATTTGATCGGGAGATCGAGTATGTTAAGTTCGTTAGTGCCTTGCCTTTTAACACCTCCTCGCAGGATGTTTTAGATATCAAACGGGCACAACAGATTTTAGATCAAAGACACTATGGTTTAAAGGTTGTCAAAGATCGAATTCTAGAGTATCTTTCAGTATTAATATTAAACAGCCGTCAAAATAATAAGTCTCGGTCGCAGGTTCTAGCATTTGTAGGACTGGCTGGATCTGGTAAGACCTCGCTGGCTTATACAATTGCTGAGAGTTTGGGAAGGAAATTGATCAGGATACCTTTTGGAGGATTAGGTTCAGTCAGAGAGTTAAGAGGTGAAACTAGATTAAAACCTGATGCAGAGGCAGGAATTATTATGAGATCGGTGATGAAACTGGGGGTAAATAATCCAGTCATCTTATTAGATGAGATTGATCGGGTATCAGTTGAGTCTCGGGCGGATATTATGGGTGTGTTAGTGGAGCTACTTGACCCGGAGCAAAATTTTGGATACGTTGATCACTATATTAACTATCCCTTTGATCTGTCAAAGGCGCTATTTTTAGCTACTGCCAATAACACTGCCAGTATAGCTACAGCGGTACTGGATAGGTTGGAGTTAATAGAGATGCCTTCATATAGTGATGAAGAAAAGATTGTCATCGGTTCAAAGTATCTCTTACCGAGAGCTTTAAAAGAAGCTGGTTTGCCAGAGGGAACGGTGGTAATTGATGAAGCTTTGTGGCCGACAATCGTCCGGCCTTTGGGGTTTGATGGAGGGATCAGGTCTTTGGGTCGATCGCTACAGTCAATAGTTAGAAAGGTAGCCAGACAGGTAGTTGAAGGACATGGTGGGCCATATCACTTGACCGCTGCTAATATAAATCAATATATATGAAAATGAAATCATTCAAGCCATCGTTTAGTAAACCCAATATCCTCTCTCCGATTACCCAAACATTGAGAGTAATTCCACTTGGTGGAGTAGGAGATGTGACTAAGAATATGTATGTCTATGAGTATGGTAATGACATTATCGTGGTTGATTGTGGGATAGGTTTTCCAGATGAAGGAATGTTGGGGGTGGATCTGGTTCTCCCGGATATTACCTACCTTAAGGAGAGGATCCATAAAGTTAGAGGAATTGTGGTGACTCATGGACATGATGATCATATTGGGGGATTGCCTTATCTTTGGCCACAGCTCCAGGTGCCAATTTATGCCCAAAAATTAGCAGCTGGGTTTCTTAAATCTAAGTTCAGCGAGAATAAGCTACCTTTAGATAAGATTAAAACCACTGATCTAACTACTCAATTAACGCTGGGTGTTTTTAAGGTGGGCTTTTATCCAGTGGCTCATTCTGTGCCTGACTCGACGGGCCTAATTATTGATACTCCGGTGGGTAGAGTCATTCACCAGTCAGATTTTAAGATGGATTGGACCCCGGTCAATAATCAGATCACAGATGTTAAAAAAATAACTGAGGCTGCCAAAGACGGAGTAGTCTTGATGTTAATTGATGGACTCCGTTCGGAAAGGCGTGGTATGAATCCTTCGGAGAGGCCGATTGAAAATACCTTTTTTGAGATTGGCAACAGGACTCAAGGCAAAGTGATTATTACAACCAACTCTTCCTCGATTACCAGAATTCAGCAAGCCATCAATGTAGCTGTTAAATTAAACCGCAAGGTGGCTTTGATTGGCAGGTCAATGGAGAATAACTTCCAGGTAGCCAGTGATCTGGGTTATATTAGCTCTCCACCAGGATTAATTATTGCCAATGAGGAGATCAAGAGATTTGCTGATGATAATTTAATGTTGATTATGGCTGGATCCCAAGGCCAGCCAGGGTCATCTTTATCCCGGGCAGCTAATAATGATCACCGTTTAGTCACTTTCAAAAAAGGTGATGTGGTCATCGTAGCTTCTGATCCGATTCCTCTGTCGATGAACACCTACTATGCTTTGATTGATAAATTATCCAGATCCGGAATTGATGTTTATTACTCTGATATACAAGAACATCTCCATGTTTCTGGACACGCTTCATCAGAGGAGATCAAGTTAATGGTTTCTTTAGTCAGGCCAAATTATATTATGCCAATCGGGACAACTTTTCGTGGTATGCGGGCGTTTGCGCGCTTAATGAAAGATTTGGGCTATCAGGATGATAAAGTCATTACTTTGGACACTCAAAAAGTACTCCTAGTTACTAAGGCTGGAGTGGAGATTGGTGAACATATCGAGACCCAAAATGTTTATGTGGATGGATTAGGGGTAGGAGATGTTGGGACTATAGTGTTAAGAGACAGGCAGGTTTTAGCGGAGGAAGGGATAGTGGTGGTAATTTTACCAATAGATTACCAAACAGGCAGACTGGCTGGGGAAGCAGATATTATCTCCCGGGGGTTTGTTTTTGAAAAGACCTCGGAGGAGCTATTAGCTGATGCTAAAAAGGTAGTTGATTCAGCCTTGTCAGATCACAAAGAAGGACCTCTGGATTGGCGGTTTGTCCGTTCTCATATTGAAGAAAACCTAGAGAAGTTTTTCTATGAGGAGACGAAAAGACGTCCGATGATTTTACCGGTAGTAGTTGAGGTTTAAAAGACCTGTGTCTACTATGGGATATGATATAATATAACAATAACATGCCAAGAAGAAGATCAGTTTACTCACTACCTAAATTAAAACTTCGTCCCAGAACTATTATTACTGTCGGCTCACTAGTTTCTTTTGTCCTAGCAGGACTGTCTCTAGTGGCACTATTTTCTGACTCAGAAGTATTGTCATTTTGGAGAAACTTTTTGCTAGAAAATTTAGGATGGACGGCTGTTTTGTCCCCGTTCTTGTTTTTTGTCTCCGGATTAGTTTTACAAAGATTCAAATGGGCGATCGCCCAGGCTAATGTGCTAGTGGGCTTACTAACAATCATCATGTCCCTATCGTCACTGACCTATCTGTTTATCCCGCAACAGGCTGGAATGGTAGGAGAGCTGGTTGGGTTGGAATTATCAAACCTATTGACCTGGGCAGGGGCTCTGTTGGTGTTGGTTGGAGCAGTATTAGTTGGCGTGGTGGTGCTATTTAATACCTCCTTGGCCCAAATTATTAGTATTATTACCTCAGTAGGCAGTTTTTTGACGGATTTATTCAGTCCGATCGGGGGTCTTTTAAATCGGACATCTTCGAGTAAGGGTGTAACAATTAAGGTGTCGGGTGTGACTGATACGATGAGAGCTCCGGTAAAAACCGCGGTTCCGGAAGAGCAGATATTAGCTGACCAGTTAGTGCAAAACCTAGCCGGTCAAAGTAAGGTGTGGAAGTACCCACCGCTATCGCTTTTATCAGACAAGGCTGGTTCGCCGGCTGAGCGAGGAGATGTTAGAAAAAGTGCTGGAGTGATCGAAAAAACTCTGGATTCTTTCGGGATTCAGGCCAAGGTAGCCGAAATTAACGGTGGACCGGCAGTAACTCAGTATGCATTAGAGATCTCAGCTGGTACTAAGATCGCCAAGATTGCTAATTTGCAACACGATCTTGCCCTGGCTTTAGCTACCCCTACCGGAACGGTGCGGGTGGAGGCTCCGATTCCGGGAAAATCTTTAGTGGGGATTGAGGTACCAAACAAAAGCTTGGAGGTAGTCAGCTTAAGAAATCTGCTTTCATCTGAGGAGATGGCTAAACAAAAATCCAAATTGTCGGTGATTTTAGGAAGAGACACTGCGTCTAAGCCGGTAATTGTTGATATCGCCAAGATGCCCCACTGTTTAATTGCCGGTACTACCGGATCAGGAAAATCGGTCTTAATTAACGCCATTATTACTACCCTTCTGTTTAGAAACTCACCGGATGAATTAAAGTTGATATTAATTGATCCAAAAAGAGTCGAACTGACCAATTTTAATGATATTCCTCATCTTTTAACGCCGGTGATCACTGAACCAGAAAAAATTCTCTCTTCTTTAAAGTGGGCCATGGCGGAGATGGATAGAAGGTATAAGTTATTTCAATCAGTAGGGGTGAGGAATATCCAAGGTTATAACGAGATGTCAGGTTTCCAAGCTTTGCCGAACATAATCATCTTAGTAGATGAATTGGCTGATTTGATGATGTTTGCGCCGGTTGAGGTGGAGGATGCTATCACCCGTTTGGCTCAGTTAGCCCGGGCAACGGGGCTGCATTTAGTTGTGGCGACTCAGCGTCCGTCGGTTGATGTTATCACTGGTTTAATTAAGGCTAATATACCCTGCCGGGTTGCTTTTAATGTTTCCTCAATGGTCGATTCAAGGGTGATTATTGATCAACCGGGAGCCGAGAAGTTGCTGGGACGGGGGGATATGCTTTTTTTGCCACCTGATGCCTCAAAACCTCTGAGAATTCAGGGAGTCTATGTCCAAGACGGCGAGATTAACTCCTTGATTAAATATTTAAAGGAGTTAGGAATAGCTCCTCAATTCACTGCTGAGGTAACTGAGATGCCTCTTGGTAAAGCGGGAGGTAGGGGGGGTGGCTCCAATGATCAAGATGAGCTATTTGAAGAGGCAGCCAGAACGGTTTGTCAGTATGATCGGGCCTCAGCCTCTTTGTTACAGAGAAGATTAAGAGTGGGGTATGCCAGAGCAGCTAGAATCTTGGACGAGCTAGAGGCAGCCGGGATTGTGGGGATTGGTGATGGAGCCAAGCCCAGGGATGTTTTAATGCGTAACCCGGATGAATACTTTGCTAAACCTGCCAATCAGACAGCTACCTAATACAATAATGGTTGACATATGGTGGTATTTGGCACACTATCCTAGTAGATGGCAGTAGTAGAAATCACAGAATACAATCTGATGGTACCCGCCTCTGAACAAATAGAGCGCATCGTAACATGTCTCACTTGTCCAGGCGAGATGGGTTGGGGAGAAGCTCTTTTACCAAGAGTACTGGCTTCCCGCCTAGCAAGCGCTTCTCAGGCCGAACAGGTAGCACAGAGTCACCTACAAGAGAATATCGGGCACCAATTGAGAATTATGGAGCATGTGCCGGATGGGTGGGTGGGGTGAGCGGTAAGCCAATTGGAACAATCTATTTTTATTTAATATCAGCAGCTTCCTTGGCTTTAATTGTGGTGGGGATTTTCACCAGTACTAATTTGTTGATTAATTTAACTCAATATGAGCAGTATCCGCTCCAATATTTAGCAGAAGATTGTGAGAATTTTAGAACTCCAGTTAAAAGTCCTTACCCGGCAGAGACCATCCCAACTGCCAGCATTAGTGCCAAAGAGAGTGAGGATCTCAAAAGATCTTGTACTCAAAGAATAGAGAGGGAGAGGAAAGAGAGAAAGTTGGAGGACATTAAAAACTCGCTACTGTTTACTTTAGTCGGCACAATTTTATTTGCCATACATTTTCCTTTGGCCAGAAAACAATCCCATGATGATTGAAGCTCAATTTTGTGGCGAACCGTTATTTGTAAGACAGACTCCTCAAGAGAGGCAGGCTAAGTTATTGTCGTTTGCAGATAATCAAGAACCCAGACTAGAAACTGTTCCCGTTCAAGTGTTGTTAGATGAGATCGCCGATTATCATTACCATCGTCCAGTTCCCCTCCCTTTTGTCATATACCACGGGTGGTATATGAGGCCCTTTTGGAGAGACCATAAACAGACCCCCCCACCTCTATACAATGATCCTAAATGGAATGCCCAAGCTAAAAAAGCAAGAAAAGCAGCAGGGATCATTGATGACTTCATTAGACACCGATAGTAAGAAATTATCCCCAGACTACCTGTCTAAAGAGGCGGAGGGTGCTCAATATTGGACACATAGAGATATTACCTTACCACAACATCTGTCTGGAACGTTGCGGTATGCGAGTCTAGTGCGAGATCCGTATTCCGATCGATCTACCTTTATTTTCCCATTTACAAGGTTATTAGATGGTATGCCATATTCTCTGCTTTTGCGACAAACAAGTGGCAGGTATACGTGTCCAAATTTTTCTTTAGATTTAGGCCACTTAGCAGATGATAACAACAGAGATAAGTGTGAAGTGTTTAAGTCTAGAGGGTGGATTGATTTTAGTATTTGGAATTATCCCAGAAAAGCCACTCCTTCAGCGGATAAATACGGGTATATATATGTTGCTAGTGAGCCGTATCATACTCATCCTCTAGTTATGCGTCCAATTGACCGATATAAAAATTGGGGAATATTTGTGGACAATCAATTAAGAAGACAGGGAGCTGGGTCGGCACTGTTATCGATTACCAGAATGGTTTTAAAAATACACAATGTAGATCATTTATTGGTGGCCGGTATTGATGGGGTGCAAGAAGGTCATCCTCTTGGCAATTTTTATCGTAAACAAGGCACAGTCTTTACTGACGTGTGCAAAGCGTTATTTAGGGAGGACTTAACAGCAGATGGAGTTATTCCTACCGAGGAGACAGAAGCCAGCCCCTATGCCTTTTAGTCCTAGTGTTGATCTAAAGAGGTGTCGGGTTCTGTTTCAGGAATGAATTGAGGCTCATTAGGGGTATTTTCTTCTGGATCCATATATTCCAATAGTTGCTCAATCGGGGCTAAATTCTCAGCAAACCTCTCCTTGTCAGCTTCCTTTCTTCTTCTCTCTAAATATTCATCAGCTACTACTTTAAACCGACTGTATTGTTCATCAACTAGATGGATGTATCCCAACACCACCTTATCAGACTTACCATCCTGGAGTTTTTTTAGATTATTAAAAATGATGGTATAGAAATCCTTATTTGTTTCAGCTTGGACCGAGTGAGAGACCTCCACATCATATTCTCCCAAATCCACCCGGTAGTGGTTTTGCATGGTAGCGACATCAAATTTATTTAAATCTGTCTGAGTTAGGGCTACCTTATCCTTGCTGATCAGTCTCACCAGAGAGTTGATATATTTATCAGCTTTTTTAGGATCGCCGATAGGTGGTGGATTGGGTGAGTTTTGTTCCATGGGCAGTTTCTTTAGGCCAATATTATGCATTTTTGATGAAAAACTCAAGAGATCAGAATGCCTCAATTTTAGGAGGTTGCAACGAGGTGTTTAGCTCTTTACAATTGGTTGTATGCGAACAGTTGGTCAGATTCTTCAGGAGGCCAGAGAAGCTAAATTCTACTCACTTGATGAGGTGGAAAAATCTACTAAGATTCAAAAAAAGATTTTAGAGGCACTAGAGAGGGATGATTATGCCAAGCTTCCTCCCGCGACCTTTGTGCAGGGATTTATTAAAAATTACTCCCGGTTTTTAAATCTTGATCCTCAAAAATTGCTGGCAATTTACAGGAGAGAATTTTCTTCAGAGAAAAATAGGCCTTATATAATGGATGCTTTTACCAAACCTCTTAAAAAAACGACACTCAATATAACTCCGACTCGGGTGCTAGGGGTGGTGATCTCTTTACTGATCCTGGTTTTTTTTACTTACCTGTGGCTGCAATATCACCAGTTTGCCAAGGCTCCTAACTTATCAATTAGCTCCCCTCAGGATCAAGCTACGATAGATGGAACCTCAGTTTTAATGGAAGGCAGTACCGATCCTGAGGTTAAATTAACAGTCAACTCTCAGGAGATACCGATTGGGGCAAACGGCTATTTTAAAGAAGAGGTCAGTCTCAGTGCTCAGGTAAATAAATTAACGATCGTTTCTACTAATAAGTTTGGTCAGGCCACTACCGTGGAAAGGACGGTGTATTTGAAAAGGTTATAAGTTATACTGACTGTCATGGATTTTTTACAGGTAGCTTTAATTCTGCTGATTGTTGTTCTAGGTGTGTTTTTATCAATCTTGGGGATTCAGGTATTTTTTATTCTAAAGGATTTAAGAAGATCCTTAAATAAATTAGATGAAGTGTTAAACGATGCCCAAAATATTGCTGATGATTTAGAAAAACCATCTCGGGCAATTGGAGAGGTCACTGAGGTTTTAGAGAGTGGGGTGAGGATTGTTAAGGCCATGGGAGTTAAAACTAATAAGTCTGCCAGAAGGCTCTTCAAGAGACGGTAGCATAGATACGGCGGACTCCAGCTGAAACGGCTTCTTCCTTGGTAATCTTAAAACTTCCTACCTCACCGGTTTGTTTAACATGTGGTCCTCCGCAGATTTCTTGGGAAAATTCTCCAATGGTGTAAACTGTTACCTGGTCACCATATTTTTCAGCAAAAAAAGCCCGAGCTCCTGAGTTAAGAGCTTCTTCTTTATTCATGGTCTCCACCGTCACAGGTATATTTTCAATGATCTTTTGATTAACTAAATTCTCCACTTCTTTAATTTGCTCATTGGTTAGTTTTTCAGGATGGGAGAGATCAAACCTTAATCTCTCCTCGGTGATATTTGAGCCTTTTTGAGAAACGTGTTCACCTAAAACCAATCTTAAAGCTTGTTGTAATAGATGGGTGGCAGTATGTAACTTGGTGGTAGTCTCTGAATGATGAACCAGTCCTCCTTTAAACATTCCAGAACTGGCCGTCCTAGATTTGTGTTGGTGTTCATTTAAAGCCTTTTCAAGCCCGCTTTTATCAAACTCTAACCCCAATTCATAAACGATCTCCTCTGCCAGATCAGGTGGGACTCCGTAGGTTTGGTAGTTCTCAAAAACATATTGTCCGGAGGCTACATTGGGGGATAATAAGATGGGTATTGAGCCGATCTTTTTAATGATCTGATTTTTGAATGCCACCTCTAAGTCTTGTCGGTAGATCTCTAAATCATTGATTGGCTCCGTAAATTTATGTTGCTCTTTCTCTAAAATAGCTAAGATCTGTGGATTGTTTTGTGATAATTCTGGATAAATTAAAGAGTATTTATCAATAGTCGTCTGAGCTATTTGGCTGATGGTGCTAATACCAGCTCCTAATTTATGTAAATACCTCATCGATCGTCTGAGTAGTCTTCTTAATACATAACCCCGGCCAACATTGGAGGGCTCTACTCCCTCAGTAATGATAAAAGTAGCAGCCTTAGTGTGGTCAGCGATTCTCCTGATCCATTTAGTCTGCTCAGAGTATCTTTTTGCAGTAACCTCTGTAATTTTTTGGATTATTGGGGCGAAGAGATCGGTTTGATAGTTATCATCTGATCCATTTAGGACGGCCAGAGCTCTCTCTAATCCCATCCCGGTATCAACATTTTTTCGGGGCAGTTCCTCGAGTGACCCGTCCGCTTTTCTATTAAAAGCCATGAAGACGTTATTCCAGATCTCAACCCCGTCCACAAAAATCTCGGTGTCTGGTCCACAGGGTCCAGTTATGCCTGTTGCCCACCAGTTATCCTCTTTTCCCAGATACATAATTTTATCCTCGGGAATGCCTAAACTTCTCCAGATTTGGGCTGATTCTTCGTCTTTTACTGCTTCATCGTTCCCTGCAAAAACACTAACCTTAATCCGTTCCGGTGCGATATCTAACTCCTGGGTTAAAAACTCGTAGGACCATTTAATAGAGTCTTCCTTAAAGTAATCTCCTAATGACCAATTGCCCAGCATCTCAAAAAAGGTGTGGTGGAAGGTATCTCCCACCTCATCGATATCCCCAGTTCTAACACATTTTTGAAAGTTTACCAATCTTTTTCCTGCGGGATGGAGAGCTCCCAAAAGATAGGGAACTAACGGTTGCATGCCAGCAGAGATAAACAGAGTTGTGGGGTCATTTTCCGGAACCAGAGAGGCTGATGGGATTTGGGTATGCCCCTTACCTTTAAAAAACTCAATATACTTTTTCCTTAAATCTTCAGAGGACATAGACAGATTATACCTTGAGTGCTAGACTTTTAGTAGCACGTTAAAGCGTGTCGTATGGTTATGGATCTGCTCACTAAACTAGTTTCCTATCTGCCGGATATCCCGTTTTTCAAGAAGTCAGTTCAGGTCTCGGAACGATTCTTTGCTTTAAATATTGGACTTTCCCAGGTAACTGCTACGGTTTGGTGGCTACAGGATCATAAAATTTTTACTCTGGAGCCGACAACACTCGCTTGTAATAATGAAGCAGAGACTATTCAACGATCCCATCTGGCGTTAGATCAATCCCTAGCTGATCTGCCTTATGAACCTAAAAAAATAGTGTTCGGAGTTCCTAGTAGCTTTAGTCAGGATGACTCGTTGCAGGAGCCTCACTTAAAACTTCTCAAGACTATGTCCGATCAGTTTGATCTGACACCGATAGCTTTTGTGACCAGCGCTCACGCCCTGTCTCACTACCTGCATCAATTAGAAGGCGTGGTGCAAACAGTTATCTTATTGGGATTGGGGGAGTATGCCGAAGCCAGTGTCATAAAAAGTGGTAAGATCATTGATTCCCGAGAGATGAAACGAAGTGGGCATCTGTTTGAGGATATGGAGAATTTGTTAATGCAGTTTGACAGTGTCGAGGTATTGCCTTCGAGAATTTTGATTTATACAACCAAGGAAGGAGAAGATTTATCTAAGCTAAAAGATGAGATGGTGTCCTATCCTTGGATGAATAAGCTATCTTTCCTCCATTTCCCCAAGATTGAAGTTTTGGATACAGAGATAGTAAATAAAGCGTTAGTGTTTGCAGCTGCCTTTGAGGTTGATCCAGAGGTTAGCTTAAAGCATAGTTTTGTTCCAATAGAGGAAGGAGTAGATCTAACCCCCAAGATTATTGAGACAGAGGGAAAACAGCTGGGCAAATTGTTAACAAGTGCCCAAAGTAAGCTCCGTTTTAATTTTAAAATTTCTAATCGCTTGGTGTTGTTACCTGTCGGGTTGTTGATCTTGTTGATTGTATCGATGCTGTTAATCAAAGCTGAGGTAACGGTGTTTGTTGAACCAAGAGTGTTGGAAAAAGACGCTACTGTGATGGCTGATCCCAAGGTAACATCAGTTGATGAAAATGCTAAGGTGATTCCTGGGAAGATTGTTGAGACTACCGTTAGTGGCTCAGATAAAGAGATCTCCACTGGTAAAAAAGAGATCGGCAGCCCAGCTCGAGGTAAAGTTATTTTATATAATTTAACCAGTCAACAGGTGTCTTTGTCTCAAGGTGCTACGGTGACCTCCAGTAATGGTCTAAAATTCGCTCTGGATACATCGTTAAAAATTGCCTCCCAGTCATCTACTGTTGGCACTGACTTTACCACCGTTATTAAACCAGGTAAATCAGATCCAGTTGGGGTAACAGCTAGCGCCATTGGTCCGGATTCTAATTTACCGGCCGGTAATGAGTTAACAGTGGGATCGTATGCTAAATCAGCGGTAGTTGCCAAAGTGGATGAGGCATTAGCTGGGGGGACTTCGAAGGCGGTTACGGTAGTTACCTCGGATGATCAAAAGAGATTGCAGGCTAAATTACTTGCTGTTTTGCGCCGAAAAGCTCAAGAAGAGCTACAGGCTACCCTAAAAGGTGACCAAAAGATAATTGCCGATGCTTTAACTGTAATAGATGGAAAATATAGCTATAATAAAGGGCTAAACGACCAGGCCAGCGAGTTTTCTCTCAACGCTACGGTGAGATTTAAGGGAACTTCCTATTTAGACTCAGACCTGAAGACAATTGTGGCCAAATTAGTAGAGACCAATGTTCCAGATGATTTTCAGTTAGCTCTCAGTGATTCGGAGACCTCAGCTGCAGTTTCCAAGGTAGAAAAGGATGATAAGTTGGTATTTTTGGCCAGGTTTAAAGCCAAACTACTACCTAAATTAGATGAGACAGAGATTAAAAATAGGGTTAGAGCCCGTCCGTCCTTGATGGCTATTAATAGTTTAAAGAGTATGGAGAGGGTATTGGGGGCTGAGATTGTATTTATACCCAACATCCCACCCCAAATCGGTATCTTGCCACTTTTAAATAGAAATATTAAAGTAACCCTGGCACCGCAATGAAGTATCTGGGAATTGATTGGGGGTTAAAAAGTTTAGGATTTGCTGTCTCCGAGGGGATTTTTTCCTCGCCCTTGAAAGAGGTTAAAATTAATTCCTTAAACCAGGCCTTAGATATGGTCTGCCAAGTTGTAAAATCAGCTGGGATTGATATTATTATTGTGGGTCTTCCGGATAGCGGAGAGGTTAGAATGGCGGTAGAAAAAGGGGTAGTGGGTTTAAAGAAGTTAGGAATGATGGTAAAGCTGGCTGATGAGACTTTGACAACTCACAACTCCAATGATCACCAAGGAGCAGCCACTTTAATTTTACAAGGGTACCTAGATGACTCCAAAACACACTAATAATAAAATTAAACGACTGCTATTTTTATTGCTATTTGTGGCAGCTATATTTTTGGGTTTACGGATGTATCAAAATCATCTGCTTTCCGCTCCCGATTTGAGTAATAGCAAAAAAACACTTTTTGTCATCTCTTTGGGCACCTCTACCTCAGAGGTGGCTGATAAATTAAAAAAGGAGAACTTTATCAGATCAGTGGCTGCTTTTAAACTTTTAGCCTCCCAGACTGGTCAAGGATCTAAGATTCAGGCAGGAGATTTTAAACTCTCACCTTCTATGTCCTCAGCCGAGATATTAAAAGAGCTAACTGTAGGAGTGGTGGATAAATGGGTAACCTTAATAGAGGGTTGGAGAGTGGAGGAGGTGGCTGATAAATTAAATAAAGATTTAGGGATAGATCCAGATCAATTTTTAAAAGTTGCTAAAGAGGGTTATATGTTCCCCGATACTTATTTGGTGGATCCCAAAATTTCTGCCTCTGATATGGCTGGACTGATGCAATTAACTTTTAACCAAAGGTACACTGACGAGTTAAAGTCCCAGATTAAGGATCAAGGATTAACTGTGGAGCAGGGAGTAATATTGGCTTCCATTGTTGAGCGGGAAGGAAGATCAGATAAAGTTAGGATTGAGGTAGCATCGATTTTACTAAAAAGATTCCAGATTAAAATGAAATTAGATGCTGATGCCACAGTGCAATACGCTCTCGGTTATCAAAAAGATGAAAAGAGCTGGTGGAAGAAAAGTTTAACCTATGATGATTTAAAGGTTGTCTCCAAATATAATACTTATTTAAATCCAGGGCTTCCTCCAGCGCCAATTTCTAATCCGTCGCTATCCTCATTAAAGGCTGTGGCTAGTGCTCATGAGACCCCATACCTTTATTATTTTCACGATACAAAAGGCAACTCGTATTATGCGACAACCTTGGAGGAACATAATGAAAATGCAGCTAAATATCGTTGAAGTCGCATTGATGTATCGATACATGCTAGATGTTGACAACGCTATACACAAAGTGTATTGTCGGGTTACTGCTTGCTATTGATGACCTCTAGGCTGTTTCAAAAATCACTGTCGGTTTTTCTTTCCCTTGTTTTATTGTTCTTCCAAGGTCTTCTTTATCCAACATTGAGCTTATTTAGGGTTAATCCAGCCCTAGCTGTCATTACCGGAACCTTCACAGCCAATCAAACGGTAGCTAACTTGCCTGCGGTTAATGATCAGGTAGCAACTACTGCTACTACTGTGGCAAATGTTGTTGCTGGAACTAATGATCAAGCAGCGACTACAGCCACAACCGTGGCAAATGTGGCTGAAACTAAAGCCTCGCAAACTTTAACTGTTGCATTTGTTCCTGCAAATGCAGAAACAGTAACTATTGGTACCTGTGTTGTAACTTTTAATACAGGAGCAACTCAGGATGTTGATTGTTCTAATAATAATGCAGCCATTGACACAACAGCAGATAATTCAACAGCTACAATTGCGACAAGACTCAGATCCTTTACAGGAGTAACTGATGCTGCCCATGGAGCTTTGACAGTAACAGGAGCAGGAAATGATGCCATTTTTACAACTGCTAACACTGAGAATAGTGCCACCAATATAACTTTTACAGATGGAACAACTGGGGATATTACTAATGTGGCTGTAACGGGAGTAGTTCCTGTTGCTCAAGTTAATACCATTACTGTAGCTGGAACGGTTGATACAGGAGATGTATTTACAGCTACTTTGCCAACTGTTGGTGCAGTTAATTACACAGTAACTGGTGGGGATACTACGACAACTAATATTGCTACAGGATTAAATAACGCAATTCTGGCTTCGGCTGGATATGCTAGCCAAGCTTTTACTTCTGGAGTAGCCACAAATGTTATTACTTTAACTGCTAAAGTTGCTGGTACTGGGTTTACTCAAACATCGGGAGCGATAAACAGGGCTGCAGTTGTTCAGGTAAATACTATTACTATTGGTGGAACGGTAGAGTCAGGAGACGTTGTTACGGCGACGGTACCAACTGATGGCGCGGTTAACTACACAGTGACAGGTGGGGATACAACCACAGCCAATGTCGCTACTGGATTAAATACTGCTATTCAAGCTGCAACAAATTATGCTACTCAAGATTTTACTTCCGCTGTTTCTGGATCAGTAGTTACTTTAACAGCCAAGGTTGCTGGAACTGGATTTGTGCAAACATCCGGGACTACCAATAGAACTCCGATTGCTCAAGTTGTCACTTTCACACCAGCTTTAGTGACGGTTGGAGAAACTTTTAGAGGGACTATTAATGGTACAAACTATGATTATTTAGCAGCATCTGGGAATACGGTAGCAATTGTGGTTGCAGCTTTAGCTACCTCGATGGATGCTCATGTCGCAGTTGCTTGTGTCGATACCACCAGTACCACTGTTACTTGTACTGCCAGTGTGGCGGGGACTGCTTTCACTTTTGTGGCAACGGTTGTTGATGTCACTGCTCCATCGTCTTTCACGGCTGGAACAGTGGTAACTACAGGGGGCACAATTGTAGCTAGTAAATGGAATAGTACAAATACTGGGGTTGATATTACTATTCCAGTTGCCAATGACCCAACTTTAACCGGAGGAACGATTCAACTACAAGCAGAAGCAGACGGAGCTTTTGAAAATCTCGGTGCTGCCTACACCATATTGTTAGGGGATCTAGGGACAAATAAAACTTTTTCAAGAACTGACACTCAACTGGAGGCATTAACTGGGTTCTCAAACGGCGACAATGTAACAATCAGGGCGGTTATTACTGACAGTAATACCAATGCAACCACGGGTACGGTAAGCACAACATCTTTAGATGTTGATCAGGTAACACCGACATTCACGGCAGTGCGAAGCGGGATGAATGAGATTACCCTGACTTTCAATGAAAATGTAAGCGCTTCGGATACTGTAACGACAGCTTGGACTCTTGATGCTGGAGCTGTTGTTTCTGTGACACAGCCCTCAAACTCAATAGCCCTAACTATGGTTACAAGCGGAATAACAGGCACAACCGCTACCCCTATTGTGACTTATGTTGCAGCTTCGGGAACGGTTTTAGATACAGCTGGAAATGAAGTCGCCAATGGAGCTAACGCTACCTCAACTGATGGAGTCTCACCAACAGTTACCAATGTGACATCCACCACTGCCGATGGATCATACAGCCCAACACAGACTGTTGCGGGGACTGTGACATTTACAGAAAATGTTACCGTTACTACAGGTGGTGGTACTCCCAGATTATTGCTTGAAACGGGAACCACCGACAGGTATGCCACCTACGTTGGTGGCAGTGGTGGGCCAACCCTGACTTTTAATTACACAGTTCAAGCAGGCGATGCAGCAACGGATCTGGATTATGGAGCCTCCACCTCCTTGGAAACAAACGGTGGAACGATAAGAGACGCTGCAAATAATAACGCAACCTTAACCCTGGTTACTCCAGGAGCTGCTGGATCTTTGGGTGCAAATAAGGCAATTGTAATTGATAGTGTGGCTCCAACGGCTGCTATTACCTATAGTCTCAACCGAGCAGTCAGCGACCCTGATACCTTAGTTATCACCTCCACCTTTAGTGAGCCGGTATTAGATTCTCCGATCCCACAGGTAGCTATTAGTGGGGCTAATACATTAGCTGCTACCAATATGACTAAGACTTCAGCGACGGTTTATACCTACTCTCACAATGTCGGCACCGGTAATGGAGCTGCCACAGTTGTTTTGAGTGTTGGTACCGATATAGCTGGGAATGTAGTTACCGCTACTCCAACCTCTGGAGCCACCTTTACTGTTGATAACACTACTCCAACCTTTGATGCAGTAGTCACTAAAACTACCACCACCATTGAAGCTGATTTTAGCGAGAATATAGAACCCACTAGTGTAGCTATTGCTGACTTTACGGTTGCTTCCAACACAGTAACTGCCGTGAGTGTTGCTGCGGATAAAGTTACCTTAACTGTGGGGACTCTAATTGGGACTGCTGCAGTACCCTTGGTATCTTTAGTTGGGGCTGTTGCAGATATCGCCGGAAATACTATTAGTAGTGGCAGCATAACTCCAACTGATGGAATTGTTCCGGTCCTACAATCTGCCAGGACATTTTCTACCACTCAAATTGACCTGACATTTAGTGAGGATTTGAACGGAACAACCGTTACTAACACTGATTTTACTGTCTCTGGTAGTACCTTAACCACACCAGATGCTACGGAGGTCACACCCGGTGTGGTTCGGCTTACTTTGGCGACACCGATCACAACTTCGGCTGTTCCAAGCGTTGCTTACACTGGATCTGTGGTTGATCTGGCAGGTAACGTTGCCTCCACTGTTTCTGCAATGACCCCAGCTGATGGTGTGGCTCCGACGCTTACAGCTTCAAGAACGGCCGTAAATACTATTGTTTTAACTTTCTCTGAGAATGTTTCAGCTTCGGATACGGCAACTGCTGCATGGACATTGTCCGCCGGGACCATAGCCTCAGTCACACAGCCCTCCAACTCAACAACTCTAACCATGGTTGTTTCTGGTATCACTGGAACGACCGAAACTCCAACTGTCACTTATGTTTCAGCTTCGGGAACTGTGGTTGACGGAAGCAGTAATGAGGTTGCCAATGGGGCAAATGCGGTTGCCTCTGATGCTGCAGGACCGGTTGTTAGTAATGTAACATCGTCGGCAACTAATGGGACATTTGCAGCAGGAGATACAATTAATGTTACTGTAACCTTTTTAGAAGCTGTGATAGTTGTCACCTCCGGTGGTACCCCAAGATTATTACTTGAAACCGGTACAACCGACAGATATGCAACGTATAGCTCGGGATCTGGATCAACCTCTTTGGTGTTTACGTATATAGTACAAGCAGGCGACTCCTCATCGGACTTGGACTATGTTACAACCAGTTCTTTAGAATTAAACGGAGGAACATTGCGAGATTCTCTATCAAATAATGCGGTTTTAACTCTCTCGACTCCTGGTACGATTGGCTCGTTGGGTGTCAATAAGTCTTTAGTTGTTTCTGGAACTAGTACAACACTAACTTCCTCAACGACAGTCTCTACCAGCACTCCTCAGATTACTATCAATGATATCTCTGGGTCTTCAGCCACCATTACTATTCCCTCAACTGTGACTAACGCTACTTTGGATTTAACTAATATTGATGCGATCAGTGGATCAAACAGAGAGGCGACGTTGCCAGATGCATTGACTGTTAATACCTCAACATCACTCGGGACGGTAAGGATGGAGATTCCATCTGGAACAGTGATTACTGGAGGTTCATCTGCTTGGAGTGGAGTAATTAATGCTCCACAGATCCAATCCAATACCTCAATCTCCTCTCCGGTCTCGGGTAATGAGGGCAGTGTCATGGCAGTTGTTGAAGTTGGATTTGGTGATGTGCCGTTGACTTTATCTAGTGCTGTCAGGATCTTAATTCCTGGTCAGGCTGGCAGAAAGGCTGCTTATGTCCGATCCGGAGTGCAGACAGAGATTAACACCCTTTGTAGCGCTGATACTCAAGCTGCCGGGGATGCTTTGTCAGCCGGTGGGGATTGTAGGATTGATGTTGGAGCTGATATGGTAATTTGGACTAAACACTTTACTAAATTCGTTTCCTATACCAGCACCCCTCTATCTGGGTCTGGCCCAGTTAGTTGTACTGATTCCAAACCATCTGCTACTCCAACCCTGTTATCAGCGGTAGCGGGCTCCAATTCAGTCACCTTATCTTGGTCAGATAACTCTGAGAACGCTACTTATTATGTGGTGACTTACGGAGATGCTCCGGGCAAGCAACAATATGGTAACAATAATATCGGCGGAAAAGGTACCACCAGCTTCATGGTATCTGGATTATCTGGCGGGACTACCTACTATTTTAGAGTTAGAAACGGTAGCGGATGTGCTACCGGTCAGTACTCTGGAGAGTTTGCGGCAACTCCAGGTGGAGCAAGTATCTCAGGGCCAGCTGCTGGGTTTGCGGCGGGAGTTTTGGGAGCTAAAACTCAGATAAAATATGGCACCAACGATGAGGTTTTGTCTGGATCAACTGACTCTGATAAATCAGAGGAGACTCCGATTCAAGACTTTGAGAATATCCAAAGGCCGGTCAATAATAATGGGTTATTAGGAATAATATTTGGAGCCATTTTCTCCTTCCTGGGCAGATTATTCGGGCGATAAACTCCTTCAAATACCTGGTTGACAGAGCGAGTAGCTTATAAGTATAATGTCACTTAACTTAATAGTGTTTAAGACAAAAAAGGCATACTAGGGAAAGTATGCTTCTTTTTGTTGTTTTGCTCATCTGCCCTAAGAAAGCAAAAAACTGATGCCTGAGACAAGCGCACCACATCAAACATATGGTCTGAGAACCTATTGGGGTCACCGCCCTGATTTGGCTAATAAAAGTTTTGATCTGACCTCCTTGCAACGGGAGTCTTATGAGTGGTTTACCAAAGAGGGCATAGGTGAAATTATTGCCTCGATTAATCCGGTAATAGATTTTACCGGCAAAAATTGGAAGTTAGAGTTTGGTGAATATGTTTTAGGTAAATCCCGTTTTTCCCCCGAAAAGTGTGTTTTAAAAGGTGTTTCATATGATGCCCCACTGAGAGTTAAGGTGATCTTAAATAATTTACAAACTAACGAAGAGTATAAACAGGAGGTGTTTTTAGGGGACATCCCCCTCATGACCTCTAAGGGAACTTTTATTATCAACGGTATTGAGAGGGTAGTAGTTAATCAAATTGTCAGAGCCCCAGGGGTATTTTTCTCAGCTACTGCTGACCCAATCACTGCTAAGGTATTACACTCAGCTGAACTAAGACCTTCACATGGATCATGGTTAGAGTTCTCAGTTTCTCGCACCGGAGTTCTGATGGTTAAAATTGATAGACGTCGCAAGTTTGCTGCTACCACCTTTTTAAGAGCCTTGGGTTATTCAGAGGATGAAGTTTTAAGAGAGTTATTTAAGGATGTTGATACATCTGAAGATACCAAGTTTATGGAGATAACTTTAGATAAAGATCTAACTAAAAACACCGATGAAGCGCTTTTGGAGATATTCAGAAAGATGAGGCCGGGTGACCCAGTAGTTTTAGAATCAGCTAAGAATTTAATTAACGGTATGTTTTTCAACAACCGCCGTTATGATCTGACCCGAGTGGGTAGGTACAAGATCAACAAGAAATTAAATCTGGATGTCCCCAATACTCCGGAAAATTGGATTTTAACTAAAGAAGATATAGTTTCTACTTTAAAATATTTAATCAACTTACAAAATGGAGCTGGTAAGGTTGATGATATTGATCATCTAGCTAACCGCCGGGTTAGAAGGGTAGGAGAATTAGTGGCTCAGAACGCTTTTTGGGTAGGGCTACTCAGGCTCGAGAGGGTTATCAAAGAAAGAATGTCTTTGCTGTCAGCTGACATTGAGATTAATCCTGGTAGTTTAGTCAACGCCCGGCCGATTATCGCTGCTGTGAATGAATTTTTCCGATCTTCTCAGTTATCTCAAATTTTAGATCAAACCAACCCCTTGTCAGAGGTAGATCACTTAAGAAGACTAACTGTTACCGGCCAGGGCGGTATTACCCGCGAGAGAGCCTCTTTCTCGATCCGCGATATCAATCATTCTCAATACGGTAGAATTGACCCGATTAGGTCCCCAGAAGGACAAAACATCGGATTGGTCACTTACCTAGCCCTTTATTCGAAGGTAGATGAGTATGGATTTTTACAGACTCCTTATAAAAAAGTGACCTTAATAGGTGGTAGATCAAAGGTAACAGACGAGATTACTTATATGACAGCTGATGACGAGGAAGATTATTATATTACTGAAGCAACCATTCCGGTTGATGAGGATGGATTTTTGACTCAAAAGAGAGTACCAGTTAGATTTAATGGCAGCTTTTTTGAATCAGACGCAGACCGAGTGCAACTGATTGATGTAGCCCCGCAACAGGTGGTAGGAATTTCTGCCTCGTTAATTGCCTTTTTAGCACACGATGATGCTAATCGGGCTTTAATGGGATCACACATGCAAAATCAAGCAGTACCTTTATTAATACCTGATTCACCGGTGGTGGGAACTGGCATGGAAAGAGTAGTTGCTGATAATATGGGTCGGGTTATTAGGGCCCCTTTTGACGGAGTAGTGAGCTATGTTGATGCCGATAAACTAACTTTGAGCGGTAAAAAAGAAGAGGCCACTTTTGAGATTAAAAAGTTTGTCAACACTCCTGAGAGTACCTGTTATTCTCAGAGTCCGGCAGCGAAAATTGGCCAGAAGGTTAAAACTGGAGATCTATTAGTTGACGGAACAGCCACCGATAATGGAGAGCTCGCTTTGGGACAGAATTTATTGATAGCCTACATGAATTATGAAGGTTTGGGATATGAAGATGCCATCGTTATCTCCGACAGAATGGTCAAACAAGATACCTTAACCTCGATTCATATTGAAGAGTACATCTCTGATGTGGTTGAGACTAAACTGGGACCAGATGAGCTAACCCGTGATATCCCCAACGTTTCCGAAGAGGCTTTAGGGAATCTAGATGAGGGTGGGATTATCCGAGTTGGAGCTAACGTTGGACCAAATGATATATTGGTTGGAAAAGTTCAGCCAAAAGGTGAGACCGAGCTAACGGCTGAAGAAAGACTACTTAGAGCTATCTTCGGAGAAAAAGCTAAAGAGGTTAGAGATACTTCACTAAGAATGCCACACGGCGAGCGGGGAATTGTTACTGGAATTCATGTTTTATCTCGAGCTGAGGGTGATGAGCTTGATGCTGGTACTCTGAAGAGAATTAAGGTTAAGGTAGCTCAACTAAGAAAGGTGACAGTTGGCGATAAATTAGCTGGTCGACACGGTAACAAAGGGGTTATCTCCAAAATTGTGGCTCAAGAAGACATGCCTCATATGGAGGATGGTACTCCAATTGATATTATTATCTCTCCAGTGACAATCCTTTCTCGTATGAATTTAGGGCAATTACTAGAAACCCACTTAGGGATGGCAGCCACAAAGTTAGACTACAAGATAGCTGCACCGGTGTTTGAAAAGGTTCCAGAGGATGTGGTGATTGAGGAGCTTAAGAAAGCTAACCTACCTGTCTCGGGAAAGATGAAGCTGGTAGATGGAAGAACTGGAGAGTACTTTGATCAAGATATTACTGTAGGCAAATCCTACTTTTTGAAGTTAATACACATGGTAGAGGATAAACAGCATGCCCGTTCAACTGGACCATACTCAATGGTAACTCAACAACCTCTTGGTGGAAAAGCTCAGATGGGTGGTCAGCGCTTGGGAGAGATGGAGGTTTGGGCATTAGAGGCGTACGGTGCAGCCTATATTTTGCAGGAGATGTTAACTACCAAATCAGATGATGTGGTAAATAGAACCAGGGCTTATCAAGCCATTATCCAGGGTGAGGATATTCCCCAACCCTCTGTTCCTGAATCATTTAAGGTGTTGGTCAAGGAGTTACAATCGTTGAATATTAATGTTAGAACAATTAATCCCAAGATTGAAACAGTTGAGGAGGCACCAGTAACTGAGGAGTCAGAGGCAGCTCAGAAACAGATAGATCAGAGCGTTGCAGAGTTAAAGGAGGTCCTAGAGGTAACAGAGACAGGTACAGCGGAGGAGTTGGAATCAATCCCAGTTGTAGACTTGCAAGAGCAGATGGCACAGAATTTAGCGGTCGAAGAGAAAGGAGAGGAGTAATTTAAAAACAACACTATGAACCCACAACAAACAACAGATTTATTAGATTTTGAAGGGTTGCAGGTAACTATCTCTTCCCCAGAGCAGATCAAGCAGTGGTCATTTGGAGAGATTACCAAACCGGAAACTATTAATTATCGCACCTTAAAACCGGAAAAAGATGGTTTATTTGCTGAGAATATTTTTGGTCCAACTAAGGATTACGAGTGTTACTGTGGAAAATATAAAAGAATCAGATATAGAGGGGTAATCTGTGATAAGTGTGGAGTAGAAGTTACCCAATCCAAGGTCAGACGAGAGAGGATGGGACATATTACCCTAGCTGCTCCGGTCGCTCACAACTGGTTTGTTAAGGGAGCTCCTTCTAAATTATCACTAATTTTAGATTTATCTTTAAAGAGCTTAGAGTCAATTATCTACTTTGCTTCATATTTAGTAACCTCGGTTAATGTTGAGGCTAAGGCAGAGGCTCTGGAGAAATTAGAAAAAGATAACGAGGCTAAGAAAAAATTAGCTGCAGAGAACTTAAATAAAAGAATTGCTGAAGCTGAGAGTGAGATGAAAAAACAGCTCTCAGAGTTGAAAAAAACCACTGGTGGTAAAGAGAGATTTGATTTAGAGTCCCAAGAGCTGGAGTTGCAAACCAAACAGGATATGCAAAAGAAGAGGGATGGTTTGGTAATTGAGCAAGGACAGTTGGATCAGATACTTAAAGCTGTTGCGGATTTGGTGAAGAGTATTAATCCCATGAGAGTTCTCTCAGAGGATGAGTACCTGAAGCTAGATGAGTATGGAGTGGCGGAATTTTTGGTGGTTGGGATGGGAGCAGAGGGGGTACTTGAGGTTTTGGGTCAAATTGATCTTGATAAGCTTTCAGCCAACTTACGTGATGAGGTCAGAAAAACATCTGGTCAGCGCCATATCAAAGCTACTAAAAGATTAAGAGTGGTTGAAGGGATGCGGGGAGCAGGTATGGAACCTGCTTGGATGATATTAAGCATTTTGCCAGTTTTACCACCGGATCTTCGCCCGATGGTGCAATTACCAGGAGGAAGATTTGCTACTTCCGATTTAAATGATCTATACCGCCGAGTAATTAACCGCAATAACCGGCTGAAGAGATTAATTGACCTGGGGGCTCCAGAGATTATCTTGCGAAATGAAAAACGGATGCTCCAGGAAGCAGTTGATGCTTTAATAGATTCTAATCTACGAACTGCCAGGCGTGGTGGTGACCATCAATTAAGATCGCTTTCTGATATGCTACGCGGGAAACAGGGTAGGTTTAGGCAGAATTTACTTGGTAAGCGGGTTGATTACTCCGGCCGTTCGGTTATCGTGGTGGGCCCACAATTAAAGCTTGATCAGGTTGGGTTACCCAAAGAGATGGCTCTGGAGATGTTTAAGCCGTTTGTCTTGCGTGAGGTCATCGGCAGAGGTTTAGCAGCTAATATTAAGGGAGCTAAAAATATTTTAGAGTTACGCCCAATTGAGGTTTGGGATATCTTGGAGGATGTTATTAAGGGTCACCCGGTTCTTATCAACCGGGCTCCCACTCTACATCGCTTAGGAATCCAAGCTTTTTATCCGGTGTTGATTGATGGATCAGCAATTCAAATCCATCCTTGTGTTTGTACCGGTTTTGGAGCTGACTTTGACGGAGATCAAATGGCGGTTCACGTCCCACTCTCCAAAGAGGCACAAGCTGAGGCTAGAGAGCTAATGATGGCCAAAGAAAATATCTTAAAGCCTGCCTCTGGACAACCCGTCACTATTCCTAACCGGGAGATGGCACTGGGAACTTACTATGCTACTTCCGTGAATGAAAATATCCCGGCTATCACTGAAACAGCTTTTAATATGGAGGAAGCGGTTTTAGCTTATCACACAGGCAGGATAAATTTCCGTCAGAAGATTATGGTGCGGATTGCTCCGGGACAGGTTGTTGAATCAACTGTGGGAAGAATCTTCTTTAATAGAATTTTGCCAAAAGAGATGTGGTTTATGAATGAGACAGTCGGTGGACGAGGGATTCAAGAGATCGTCATGCGAGCCTTTAATAAATACGAAAAGGTTAGAGTGGTGGAGTTAATAGACGATTTAAAGGATTTTGGTTTTTGGGGATCAACGGTCTCAGGACTGTCTTTGGGGGTATTTGATAATACCATTATTCCAGAAAAGGATGACATGATCAAAGCAGGGGATAAAGAGATTGAGGAGGTTGAGGACAATCTTAAAAAGGGTTTAATTACCGATTCAGAAAAGCGGATTTTATCAGAGGAGATTTGGACCAGAATTGGAGATGAGATAGCTAAAAAGACCTTAGGTTCCCTATCTGCTGATAATCCGGTTAATATAATTATGAAGTCAGGTGGAGCCCGGGCTACATCAGAACAGATTAAACAGCTCTCCGGAATGAGAGGATTCTCGGTTGATCCAACCGGCAAGATTGTCGAATTGCCTGCTAAATCAAATTATAGGCAAGGATTTAGAGTTTTTGAGTATTTTACCTCCGCTAGAGGAGCCAGAAAAGGTGTGGCTGACAAGGCTTTGAAGACTGCTGATGCCGGATACCTCACCCGACGCTTGGTTGATGTTGCCCATGATGTGATTATTAGACTCGGTGAATGTCGGGATACAGAAGGAGCAGCTTTGGAAGTTCCAGAGACGGCATCTTTTATCCAATCTAGATTCTTAGGCAGAAAATTAGCAGCCAAGGTGGTAGATCCAAAGACTAAAAAGACCTTAATCGATGCCGGTGAGTTTTTGGATGAGGCAGCTTTGGCAGTTATCCTAGAAACTAAAGTCTCACAACTTGCGGTCTTCTCGCCGTTGACCTGCAAGACTAAATTCGGGCTTTGTGCTAAGTGCTACGGATGGGATTTCACAACCCGTAAATTGGTAGCGATCGGCGTACCGGTTGGGGTGGTAGCTGCTCAATCAATTGGTGAGCCAGGTACTCAGTTAACTATGAGAACCTTCCATTCAGGTGGTATTAAAGGTCTAGATATTACCATGGGTTTGCCTCGAGTTGAGGAGTTATTCGAGGCTAGAACTCCCAAAAATACCTCACCGTTATCTGAGATTGCTGGAAAGGTGACGATTATTGAAGGGGAAGATTCGGGAGTTAAGATCAGAATTAGAACTACCACCAAGCCATATGAGGAGAGAGAGTATGTCATTCCGGCCTCGTTGCAGCTTTTAGTTGAGGACGGACAACTGATCTCTGCAGGAACTCAGTTATCATCCGGGCACTTGGATATTAAAGAGATTGTTAGGGTTAGAGGCTTAAAAGAAGCTCAAAGATATATTGTTGATGCAGTTCGCGACGTCTATGCCTCCCAAGGGGTACCGATTAATGAGAAACACTTTGAGGTAGTTGTACGCAAGATGTCTGATAAGGTCAGAGTTGAGTCTCAAGGAGACACCAACTTGCTGCCAGGGGAGATAATTGACCGAGTGAGATTTGAAGAGGAGAATCAGCGGGTGTTAGCTGAGGGTGGAGATCCGGCAACTGCGACCGTGGTAATATTGGGAATTACTAGAGCCTCATTGTTAACTGAGTCGTTCTTATCAGCAGCTTCTTTCCAAGAGACAACCACCATTTTGGCTGATGCTGCTTCCCAGGGCAAGGTAGATAAGTTGTTAGGGTTGAAGGAAAACGTTATAATTGGCAAGCTGATTCCAACCTCTGCGGATAGAGCTCGGATGGATCAGTAACTATGCCAACTATAAGCACAGCTTCTCTTCGAGTAAGCAAAGCTTGAAGTTGTCAGGAATAAATATATATGCCAACTATTAATCAACTTGTACGAAAAGGGAGAGGTAGAAGTAGCAGAAAAATTAAGGCTACTGCTTTGAGGAGAACCTTTAATGCTAAGGATAGAAAATATATTCAGACCTTTAACCCGCAAAAACGGGGGGTAGTGGTGTTAGTTAAAACTATGACCCCCAAAAAACCAAATTCAGCTTTAAGAAAAGTGGCTCGGGTAAGGTTGTCCAATAAAACCGAGATCACAGCCTATATCCAAGGAATTGGTCACGATCTAGCGGAGCATGCTATTGTGATGGTGAGAGGTGGTAGAGTTAAAGATTTACCAGGTGTAAAGTATCACATTATCAGGGGTAAATTAGATATGTCTGGGGTGGTGGGTAGGAGAACCTCGAGAAGTAAATATGGAACCAAAAATAGTGGTCCAGCAAGGGCAGCAGCTTAAGGAATTATATGCCAAGAAGTGGAAAAGTTATCAGAAGAATATTAACCCCTGACCCAATTTATGGATCCCGTTTGGTAACCAGATTTGTTAACCGGATGATGATGGATGGCAAAAAAAGTGTGGCTTTAGGGTTAATGTATAAAGGGTTTGAGATTATTGAAAAGACAGGACAGGATCCCTTACGGGTTTTTGAAACAGCTATCGCCAATGTTGTTCCTAAAATGGAGGTTAAACCAAGAAGAATTGGCGGAGCGTCTTACCAAATTCCAGTGGAGGTAAGAGGTGATAGGCGGGAGGCCTTAGCTATCAGATGGCTGATTGAGGCAGCTAGGGCCAGATCAAACAATCAATTTCACACCTTTGCTGATAAATTAGCCCAAGAATTTTTGGATGCAGCAGACAATAAAGGTGCAGCAGTTGCCAAGAAAGATAACTCAATGCGAGCTGCTGAAGCTAATAAGGCCTTCGCTCACTTTAGATTTTAGAAACTTTCTTTACAAAAAACTTATGGAACGACCTGCATATTTTATACCCACAAGACGTGAGAGGATAATTTCGTTTGGTCAAAGAAATGCAGAGATTATTCGACGGGTGTTATTAGATACTGCAGAAACAGGGATGACTGAAGGGATAATCCCACTGATGTCGGTTCCTGACGCTGATCCAATAGTAGGGGTTTCCAGGCTGTCAATAATTAGAAGCTTGGCAGAGTCTCAAGCTATTAAAAAGGGAATTCCAGTAAGTGATGTAGATCATGCAATGGAGATAGCGATAGCTATTCATGATGCCTATGGCAGATTAGCTGTTGACCAGATGGTTGTGGCTACTGATATTGCAGCGCAAATAAGAGGTCAGTTGTTTGCTGAGGGTTTATTAAGAGCTCCGATAGAAAAAGCTCCAGTTATTAAAAGTTGGGCTGATTATGCTAGGGGTCGATTACCAAAGGGACAAAATAGATTTCATGTTAATGGTGGAAGAAACCCTATCAGCCACCTACGTTCTATAACCTAAGTATTAATTTGACTTTCAGGTAGGAGTAGACTAGTATTAGCAGGTAAGCCTCCCTGAGGGGCTTCTTTTTTTCTGTAATTTTAACGAGTTAAAAGTATGAGTACTATAAACGAACAAAAACTAAAAATGTGGCAGGATAAGCTCGAAAAGGTAAAAGTAGAGTACGGAGTTGTCATGCAAAAAAGAGGTGAAGCCATGCAGATGGGAGATCTGCGGGAGAACGCTGCTTTCCAGATGTTGTCTGAGGATGCTGATACCTATCGAGCTAGGATTAACGAGACGGAAAAAATTATTGCTAATATTGAAAATAACATCAAAGAGGATAAGTAACTAAAATTATGGCTGCTATCATCAAAACCAAACGGGATTTTCCCTTAGACAGGATTAGAAATATTGGCATAATTGCCCACATTGATGCTGGAAAAACTACTACCACTGAGCGGATCCTCTTTTACACCGGGGTAACTTATAAAATTGGGGACATTGATGAGGGTACTACCACTACGGATTGGATGGAACAGGAGAAAGAGCGGGGTATTACTATTGTCTCGGCTGCCATCACTACTTTTTGGACAGTCAAGCCCGACGGTGGTTTATTTAAAGATTTGGATACTAGGATCAATTTAATTGATACCCCCGGTCATGTCGATTTTACTGCTGAGGTAGAGCGGTCACTGAGAGTTTTGGATGGTGGAGTAATTGTTTTGGACTCTGCTTCTGGAGTCCAATCTCAAACCGAGACTGTGTGGCGTCAGGCTAATAAATACAAAGTGCCTTTGGTAGCTTTTTCCAACAAGATGGATGTAGTGGGAGCTAACTTTTTGGGAACGATCCAGTCTGCTCGGGATAGACTAGGAGCTAATGCCCTACCATATAATTTACCGATCGGTAGTGAAAACGATTTTAAGGGCGTGGTGGATTTGCTTACAGAGAAGGCTATTGTTTGGGAGGGGGATGAAACGGGTGCCAAATTCCATGAGGTTGATATGCCACCCGAGATGGTTGATGCCGTAAAAGAGCATAGAGAAAAATTGGTTGAAGAGATCGCCGGGACGGATGATCAGCTAATGGAGAAGTATTTAAATGGTGAAAATATTAGTGTGGAGGAGTTAAAAAAGGCCCTCAGGCAGGCAGTTATTGAAAGCAAGATCGTGCCGGTTTTGGCAGGGTCATCTCTCAGAAACAAAGGAGTACAGATGATGTTAGATGCTGTGGTGGAGTATCTACCCTCCCCTTCAGATATTAAGGAGATTATTGGCGAGAACCCCAAAAGTGGAGAACAAGAAGCTAGGAAGTTAATCCCCAGTGATCCGTTATCTGCTTTAGCTTTTAAGATTCAAGTTGATCCACATGTTGGAAAATTAACCTACATTAGAATTTATTCGGGAACTTTAAAGAGTGGGTCTTACGTTTACAACATTACCAAAAATACCAGAGAGAGAGTTGGTAGGCTACTTTTGATGCATGCGAATGAAAGAGAGGAGATTGATGAGGCTTTTTCCGGAGAGATTGTGGCGGCTGTGGGTTTAAAAGAGACTATCACTGGGAACACTCTTTGTGATGAGAACGCCCCGATTATATTAGAATCTATCTCTTTTCCTGAGCCGGTTATCTCTTTGGCCATTGAGCCAAAAACCAAATCTGATCAGGAAAAATTAGGGCTGGCTCTCTCTAGGCTCTCTGAAGAAGACCCAACCTTTAGGGTTAAAACAGATGTTGATACCGGTCAAACTATTATCGCTGGCATGGGTGAGTTGCAACTGGAGGTGTTAGTAGACCGGATGAAACGGGAGTTTAAGGTTGAGGCTAATGTTGGTGAACCCCAGGTAGCTTATAAAGAAACTATTACCCGTCCGGCCAAAGGTGAGGGTAAATATATCAGGCAGACCGGAGGTCGGGGTCAATATGGTCACTGTTTATTAAAAATTGAGCCACTTCCTCGAGGTAGTGGTCGGGAGTTTGTCTCAGAGGTGGTGGGAGGGAGAATCCCTAGAGAGTTTATCTCGCCAATTGAAAAAGGAGTCATTGAAAAAGAGGATACGGGGATTCTCGCCGGCTATCCGGTGACTGATATTAAAGTGATAGTTTACGATGGCTCGTTCCACGATGTTGATTCATCGGAGATGTCTTTTAAAATTGCGGGGTCATTGGGTTTAACTGATGCAGCCAATAACGCTGGATTAGTATTATTGGAGCCTATTATGAAGGTAGAGGTGACTACTCCGGAGGAGTTTTTGGGAGATATTATTGCTGATCTTTCTTCCAAAAGAGCCCAAATTTCATCTACTGAGATGAGAGGTAATGCTAGGGTAGTGGTAGCCTTGGTACCATTGGCTGAGATGGGTGGTTATGCTACAGCTATTAGATCTATGTCACAAGGCAGAGCCACCTATTATATGGAGGCGGATCATTATGAAGAGGTGCCTGTTAACGTTTCCCAAAAGATTATCTCAACCTCTGGATTTACCGGCCGAGTTGAAACCACCTGAAATAACCCCTTGCAATTTAGTGGTAATTGGTGTATATTTTCAGGTACCAGCTTGATTGAGCTGGGTTTTAATTGTAAAATCTAAAAATTATGGCGGGTACATTTAATCGCAATAAACCACACATAAATATCGGTACCATGGGTCACGTTGACCATGGCAAGACCACCCTAACCTCAGCTATCACTAAAGTTTTAGCTGGTAAGGGTCAAGCTGAGTATAAATCCTACGAACAGATTGATAACGCTCCTGAAGAAAGAGCTCGCGGAATCACCATTAATATCACTCATCAAGAATATGAAACAGACAACCGTCACTATGCTCATATCGACATGCCAGGGCATGCTGACTATATCAAAAATATGATTACTGGAGCAGCTCAGGTTGATGGAGCTATCTTGGTGGTTTCAGCTCCGGACGGACCAATGCCTCAAACCAGGGAACATTTATTACTGGCCAGGCAGGTGGGAGTACCAGCTGTAGTTGTTTATCTTAATAAAACCGACATGGTGGATGATGCTGAGCTCTTAGATCTGGTTGAAGAAGAGGTCCGAGATTTATTAGCCAAATATGAATTTGATCGCAATGCCCCGATTATTAAGGGATCAGCTAGAAAAGCCTTGGAGGGTGACCCGGAAGCAGTTAAATCAATTGAGGATTTAATGAAAGCTGTTGATGAATTTATCCCAAATCCGGTTCGCGAGATTGATAAACCGTTCTTAATGGCTGTGGAGGACGTTTTTTCTATTAAAGGACGGGGAACCGTGGTAACAGGTAGGATTGAACGAGGCAAGGTTAAGGTTAATGAGGAGATCGAGATTGTGGGAATTAAGCCAACCAGAAAATCAGTTGTGACTGGGATTGAGATGTTTCATAAGCTATTGGATGAGGGACAGGCTGGAGATAATGCTGGAGTCTTATTAAGAGGTGTGGAGAAAGATGACGTTGAAAGAGGTCAAGTTTTGGCTAAACCAGGGTCAATCACCCCTCACTCTGAGTTTGAAGCTGAGGTGTACATTCTCTCCAAAGAAGAGGGTGGCAGACACACGCCTTTCTTTAAAGGATACCGACCACAATTTTATATCAGAACCACTGATGTGACTGGAGAGGTTATTTTACCAGAAGGCGTTGAGATGGCTATGCCAGGAGATACAACCAAGATGAATATTAAGTTAATTACTCCTGTGGCTATGGAGGACGGATTAAGGTTTGCGGTTAGAGAAGGTGGTAAAACAGTTGGAGCGGGAGTTATTACCAAGATTAATAAGTAGTATTTTAAGGGTTGGGTATGGGGTTTAGTTGGGGCCAAAAGCCCCTTTTTTGTTTTTAGGCTCGAGATCTGGTACAATTGCTTGCACGTTTACAAGAGAAGAGGAAAATTAGATGGCAAAAGGAAGAATTAGAATTAAATTAAAAAGCTATGACTATCGGGTGCTCGATTCAACGACCGAGCAGCTTTTGGATACAGCTTTACGAACCGGAGCCAAGATTGTCGGTCCGATACCTCTTCCTACAAAAACTACTAGATTTACTGTTCCCCGTTCTCCTTTCACAGATAAAGATTCCCAAGAAGCGTTTGAGTTAAAAATTCATAAAAGATTAGTTGAGATTGTTGAACCAACGGACAAGACCATTGATTCACTGATGCATTTAGAGTTACCAGCTGGAGTTGAGATCGAAGTAAAGATGTAATTATGGAAAACACAGAGTCTCAATTAGGGAAAATTACGGGTGATCCCATGCAACGCCTAAGCAACATGGAAGGCATTACCAGGGGATGTGAGTTTTTAGGGTGGGAAGAGGTGCAGCCTAATGGAGAACATGGTAGATTTCCCAGAGTTGCTATCCATGAGAGCGTAGCTATAGCAGAAGTTTTGGGGAGAGCTCGAGGAGCAAGAAAAGAACTTCAGAAAAGTGCAAGGGAGCGATTATTGTCTCTGGAAAACATGTCTTAGCTGGTGAGTTATATATATCTCTCTCCACGACATCATCTTAGATTCAAATCCATCTTCTGTATGAGGATCTAGGTAGTCATAAAGATACTCTATCCTAGCATTTACAGTTTCAGACCCTGGTTCCAGTAGATGAATCTGTTGTGAGATTATAATGAAGCGTTGTAGCTCGCTGCCGAACGTAGTGAGTATGCCAAAAGCAGCATAAACACTTTTTCCACCTAGAACTAGATTAGGAAAAACAGGAGACTCTATCACCAGACTTATTGTTATACATAATACTTAAGAGTGTCAAGTTATGGTAGTGGGTCAATTTGAATTAATCAAATAAATAATGTCCCCTATTGTCCATCTTTTCTTTGTTACCCCTGAGGCCATAGCAGGGGTTATGCCTAAAGATTTCTTCAGATTTAAAGTCTTGTGTGGTCTACAGAAGTTGTAATACATAAAATGGAGTGCTACTGCATGTTCTAAGTTTTGTATTTTCTTTGAAAAGGCGTTTGTTAGTCTGGTAAACCTTCGCATATTCATCCTCATGGTTAAATTCTGTCTTTCAACATAGCTGGTAGAGATTTTAGTAATGTCAGGATTTCCTTGCATAATCTGCTTTTCAGTTGCAACACACTCTGCTGGGCTGTACCTTTTTTCCTGTTCTGGTTGTTGTCCATATATTTTAATTACCTGAGCATAAACTATTTCTGAATTTGTTTAACTTAAGAACTCCGGGTAAGACTACCTAAAATATGATATAAATCATTTATGGCAATTGATACGCAAGAATTCGGGAGTAACCCTGCTATCCAAGAAAAAGAAGCGCCAAAACCTCTACACTTTAGGCAAGAAGTTGCAGTAAAAGACCTACCTTATATTTTTGAGGGAGATATTCCAGTCAAGCCTGCCGATTTTGAGTGGTCAGTAAGTGTTCCTAATTGGGAGGATCAAAAATCTGCTGCCGAGGAAATGATGAAAAAAGGAGAAATCGCTCCAGGTTTTGACCATTGGCTAGAAAGCCATAAATTAGGTAATGGAAGAGTTGGTGTATTAGAGATCAATAATCTTGATACTCCAGACCATGTTCCGGCAATTAGAGTAGATATGATCCAGACAGAGACGGCACATTTGCCAGAAAAATTTGGGTATAACAATGCAGAAGGTGTAGGTAGTTTTTTATTGGATAACCTTTGTGCTTTAGCAGATCTTAATGGTTGGAGAATATACTTAAATCCAGTTGACAAGGGCGGCAAATTAACCCAGGGACCTCTTTATTCATGGTATAAAAGGAGAGGTTTCGATGATCCCTATAAATTTCCTAAAGGCTCTGATTATGACGGCGATATGCAGCGATGGCCCAAACAACCAGATATTTCTCAACCAATAATCTCAATTGTGGAATCTGGGAAAGCTAAGTAGATAATTATTCCCTTCTTAAGGAATCAAAACCTTCTTCAGGAACCGTAGGATCATCCCATTCTGTTGGTTTGTAATTAGGGTCTTCTGTATAGTGAGTGAACGGATAGACTGGGTGGATTACTGTGTCGTCGGAGGATGAGAGTGAGGATTAATTTACAATCTCATTTTTGCTATAATAACTCTACGACAAGGTGGGTATAGAACATATGGGAGACAATAGCGGAGCAGAATTTCTTCAACAAAAGTATCAACTGAATAAAGATCCTGGGGTGGTGATTACCGCAAAACGCCACGAGAAGCGTACAGGTGAATCAGTTGATCAAGGTGATTTCAGTACTCGGATACAAAATTACCTTGATCGCTTACATGGAGTTATTAATCCTCCTAAGTTATTAGAAGGTCATGATAACTTTGACAGGCAAGAAAGAAATGTCACACTCCTAAAACATGGCCTTCATAGAGATTTTGTTACTAAGCCAGAAACCATACCAGAAAGTTATTATGATGCTATAAAACGTAAACATAAAGAAGAAGGACATGGAGATATTGAAATCCCACCCGTTAACCGACAAGAGCTTGCACAAACCATTGTAGAAGATCAGAAAAGATCTCTTGATCTGTGGATTGACTATCTTGTTTCAGATGATGCGAAATATCCAGACTGGTTGAAATATTTTGCTTTTAGAAGTGTTCTGGGGATGGGTAATTATGACAAAAACCGAGGCGTTTTTAATGAAAGAACAAGAGGCGGAAGAACGACTGCTCCTTTCCCTGAACTCAACAGAGAAGCTTTAGCCATAGTTTTGGACGATCTCGAAAAGAAATATCCAAATGACCAACTCAAACCTGGTAATAGGACTAATTTTGAATTCACTAGTCGTTTTGATATTTCGGGAGATGCAAAGCAAAAATATCTAAAAGCTTTAGATAATAAAAATTTCAGTCAACTTTATGGTCTTGCAATAGAAGAGTTTAAACCGATAGGAGAGGAATTATTAAAAATCACTGAAGGAAGATGGGTTAAATATCCCAGTGGGTCTGATCCAAAACAACTGGTTTCATCTATAGCTAACTATGGTACCGGCTGGTGTCTGCGAGGGGAAGCTGTAGCCAGACGGTATCTCGTAAATGATAAGAATGATTTGCATGTTTATTATTCAAATGACCAGGCAGGAGACGCTGTTGTTCCCCGGGTAGTTATGGTCATTAATCAAAACGGAAGTATTACAGAAGTCAGAGGAGTAGCAACACAGGAGCATCTTGATGCCCATATAGGCGATGTTGTGGACACAAAATTGTCTGAACCGGAATTTGAGCAAGAAGGCAAGATGTATAAAAAAAGATCAGTTGACATGAGAACTTTGACAGCTATCGATCATAAAATAAAAACTGGACAAAACCTTTCAGGAGAAGATTTAACATTCTTGTATGAAATAGACGCTCCAATAGAAGGGTTTGGTTATAATAGAGATCCTCGTATTGATGCAATCCGTTCGCAAAGAATTCCTGATGAAGATATGCCAGTTGTTTTTGGCTGTGAGATACAACAAATTGCCAGGAATCCAAGCGAAATTAGACCAGATACTAAAGCCTATGTTGGACCTCTCCAAGCAGATGTTTTCGAATTGTTGTCAAAGTATGGCATAGATCATATTTATACAAAATTCCCGGAAGTAAAAATTCGCATAGAGGAATTAGAGATAGAACGTAAAACGAAAGCAGAATTGAAACAAAAATTGGATGGTAATGATATTAAATGGAGAAAAAGTGACGGTAGTTATGCTGAAACCATGATTGATAATCCTGATTTTCCTAATGAAATAAACAAGCAAAGCCTTACACTAGTTACTCTTAAAGTTTCCGACCTCGGGTTTGATAAAGGTACGCCAACAACTGATCAGATCTATGATAAAGCTAAGGAGTTGGGATTAGAACTATGTCCTCCCGAAGTAGGGCCGGAATATAGAATAGCGTATAAGAATCAAAAAGTAGGCGAGTGGTGTTATATTGCAATGAAACAAATTTCAGGCTCTTACGGCGGTCCGGGCGTCTTTGGTCTGGGACGCCGTGGGGACGAGCTTTGGCTCTACGACGGTTGGGCGAGACCTGCCCGCGAGTGGGCTCTGGTCAATCGGTTTGTCTTTTCCCTTCGCAAGCCTTCTGAACCTCAAGTCCCTCAGATTTAGGACTTTTAAAGCATGGAAATACTTATAAACTGGCTAAGAAAGTACTGGAATATGACTATTAACTTACCTTATTTATTTTGACCACCGAGCACTCGCAGCTTGCTTTGCAATTTCCTTTTTTCGTTTTGCACTAAGTTTTTTTGCCCGCGCATGACCACCTACTAAACCACCAAGCCTGCCTAGAGCTACCGCAGCAGGATTTTTCTTTTCTTCAGTAGCCTCCTTTGTTATTCTATGAGCGAGCTTGTTTACATCCATGAAGAAATCGTATCAGAAGGTACATGACCAGTCAAGCAAGATCAGTGCTCAATTTCAAATTGACCCACTACCCAAGTTATAGTTTGCTTGCATTTGAGGCTATGAATCTGGTACAATTCATTATTGATTGATGGTTATTCAGTCGGGTTAAATTAGTCTTTAACTTATCAGTAGATCGCGTCCCGTGCTTCAGGGCGAAGATGCTGAGTTTGGGATAAGCTCCCCGCTCATAGCGACTTGTCTTGAAGAACAAAGTGACGAAAGATTACTGAGTGAGTGCTCCAAAGTGATTTGGGCCTCACTCTTTTTAGTGGTCGCAGACCATAAGTAAGTAAAATGGAAGATAACATATGTTAGATACACTGTTTGGAATTAAAAAGAATATGACAAGTAGTTATGACTCCCGTGGTAGGCGGGTAGGAGCTACGGTGATTGAAGTGACCCCTCATTTTATTACCCAAGTTAAAACTGCTGATAAAAAAGATGGTTACAGTGCTGTCCAACTTGGTTTTGGGAATAAAAAGAATCTTAAAAAACCACAGATGGGACATATTAAAAAAGCTGGTGTAACTCAGCCCTTAAGATGGCTTAGGGAGTTAAGAATTAAAACCCCAGAAGCTAGTGAGGAAATAAAACCTGGAACACAGATTTTAGTGAACCAGGTTTTTTCTATTGGAGATGCTGTTAAGGTAACCGGAATATCCAAAGGAAAAGGTTTTCAAGGTGGGGTTAGACGTCATGGTTTTGCGGGAGGACCCAAAACTCATGGTCAATCAGATAGACATCGAGCTCCTGGATCAATTGGTCAAACGACAACGCCAGGCCGGGTTTATAAGGGTAAGAAAATGGCGGGACATATGGGGGTTGATACAGTCAGCACTAGAAACCTAGAGGTACTGGCAGTTGATAAAGTCAGTAATTTGCTAGTTTTAAAAGGGGCGGTTCCGGGCAGTAGCGGATCTGTTGTTAGTTTGACTAAGTTAGGACGCATCAAAGGGTATACTCCTCCTCCAGAGGAAAAAGTGGATGAAAATGAAGAAGCCGTTGAGGAAGCGGTAGGTAATCCAGCTGAGGTTATTACAGAACAGGAAGCAGTGGTCAAAGAAGGAGAAGAAAATGCCAGTTAAGAAAGCAGTAGTTGGACTCTCAGTTCCCATGTATTCTTTGGATGGGAAGGTAAGTGGTAATTTAGATCTGCCAAAACAGGTGTTTGGAGAGAAGGTTAATAGATCATTACTGGCTCAAGCGGTGCGGATTTATCTCAACAACCAAACTGCTCATTTTGCAAATACTAAAACCAGATCCGAGGTGCGAGGTTCAACCAGAAAGATTTATAAGCAAAAAGGTACAGGAGGAGCCAGGCATGGTTCTAACCGGGCTCCTATATTTGTGGGTGGAGGTATCGCACTAGGTCCCAAATCAAGAAAAGTTATTTTAGACTTCCCTCAAAAAATGAGGAAAGCTGCAATCATCTCAGCTTTATCACTAAAAACATTGGAGGGAGAGGTATTGGGAATCAACGGTTTAGAAAAGGCCAGTGGAAAAACATCCCAGTTTGATATGCTGATGAAAAAGTTAGAGAAAAAAAGTACCTTGTTTATTTTGGGTGAGAGAAATGAGATTGTTCAGAGGGCTGTTAAGAATTTAGGTAAAATCAGTGTTGTGACTGCCGGAAACCTTAATACCCTAGAGATTTTAAAACATAAAACGGTGATTATAAGTCAGGATGCTGTTGAAAAATTAGGAGAACAAAAATGAAAATTTTAATAGAGAAGCCATATATTACTGAAAAATCAATGCAGTTGGCAGGTACTGGACTGTACACATTTAAGGTTTTACAAACAGCTACCAAAGAAGAGATAAAAAAAATAGTTCACAGTAAATTCAATGTTGACGTGGTGTCTGTTAGAACCATTAGTATGAAACCGTTAAGTAAGATGCAAAGAAGTAGAAAGGGTTATTTTACCAGATCTGGGTTTAAAAAAGCTTTGGTACAGCTTAAAAAAGGACAAAAAATTGCTCTTTTTGAAGCAGTCTCGACAAAAGATTCAGTAGATCCAAGTGAGTTGGAAACAACGGTCAAAGAGAAGAAAAGTCTCTTAAAAGGAACAAAAGTGAAGATTGAAAGAAACATTAAAAAACCAACAGTAAAAAAGGAGCAGGAGTAATATGCCGTTAGTACAGTACGCTGAAAAAACTAGAACCAGACGGTTTGCTTCTAAGATGGTACGGGCTGGTAGAGGGGGAATGGCTCCCAAGAGATTGAAGGGTATTCTTAAAAAACACGCTGGAAGATCTGGAGGAAGAATTACTGTTCGGCATCAAGGCGGTAGACACAGACGACAATACCGAGTAGTGGATTTTTTAAGAGAAAAGTTTGGGATTGAAGGGGTTGTCGTGGCTTTAGAGTATGATCCAAATCGCAATGTTGATTTGGCGTTGATTAAATATCCTGATGGAGAATACCGTTACATATTAGCCCCCAAAGGATTAAAGGTAAAAGATACTATTATCTCTGGGGAGAGAGTGGAGATTAAGGTAGGTAATGCTATGAAATTAAAAAATCTGCCAATCGGGACCTTGATTCACAATGTAGAGTTAATGCCAGGTCGTGCTGGGCAGATGGGTCGGGCAGCTGGAACCTCAATTATGGTGGTTGCCAAACAGGAACCCTATGCTCACTTGAGGTTACCCTCAGGAGAGGTTAGAATGGTGCCTCTTGATTGTTTAGCAACAGTTGGGGTGTTGGGTAACGAGGAGTGGAAAAACATGGTGTTGGGAAAAGCTGGTAGAGCCAGGCACATGGGAATTAGACCAACGGTTCGGGGTGTGGCTCAAGATCCGGACTCGCATCCTCATGGTGGAGGAGAAGCTAGGTCTGGGGTAGGAAGAAAGAAACCAATGACTAGATATGGCCGGCCGGCGGTAGGAAATACAAGGAAGAAAAAGAATAATTCTAATAAATTTATCGTTAAAAGGAGAAAAAGTTAATGTCTAGAAGTTTAAAAAAAGGACCATATATTGACGAGAAGTTGATGAAGAAGGTCATGGCTCAAAAAGAGTCTAATAAAAAGTTGCCTATTAAAACCTGGGCCAGGGGCTGTTCTATCGCACCAGAGTTTGTAGGGTTCACTTTTCAGGTTCACAATGGGAAGGATTTTATCTCAGTCTATGTTAGTGAATCGATGGTGGGACATCGTTTGGGTGAATTTTCTCCCACGAGAACATTTAGGGGACATGGAACAGTTACTAAAAGGACACTAGAAAAGACTTAATATGGAATTTATGCATATCCAGAAAAATATTCACACCAGCCCTCGTAAATTGAGGTTGGTGGCTGATATGGTTCGGGGGATGAGTCCAGACAAAGCGGTTGTGGCACTGCAGTTCACTCAAAAATCAGCAGCTTTACCGTTAGCAAAGGCTATTCAAACTGCTTTAGCAAATGCTAAAAACACAAATCCAAATCTAGAGGGTTTGATTTTTAAATCATTAGAGGTTAACGAAGGGTTGAGAATGAAAAGAATGAGAGCTGCTGGTAGATCACACCGCCAACCATATCAGAGAAAAACTAGTCAAATTAAGGTGATTTTAACTGATGTGAAAGGGGTAATTTAAATGGGTCAAAAGATTAATCCGATAGGTTTTAGATTGGGCACTACTGCAACTTGGCAGTCAAGATGGTTTGCCGATCCTAAAAAATACCGCCTCAATTTGCTTGGGGATATTAAAGTCCGGGAAATATTGATGAAAAAATTGCGACCAGCTGGAATTAGTCGGGTTGAGATTGAAAGGGCTAGCAATAAACTTAAGATACTGATCTTTGTTTCTAGGCCAGGAGTAATGATTGGACGAGGAGGAGTTGGTTTATTAGAGTTAAAGAAGTTTTTACTGAAAGAGTTAAAGATAAAAGATGAAAATACTCTGGAGATTGCTCCTATGGACGTTAAGGCTCCGGATCTGTCAGCTTATTTAGTGGCTCAAGGTATAGTTGATCAGTTAATCAGACGCTTCCCAGCCCAAAGAGTTATGAATCAAACTGTTGAGAGAGTCATGAGAGCAGGGGCTAAAGGGGTGAGGGTAGTATTGTCGGGAAGAATTGGTGGAGCAGAGATCGCCAGGCGTGAATGGAAGGCGCAAGGAACTATGCCGTTACATACCTTAAGATTAAACATTGATTATGCCGGTGTTCCCGCTTTAACCAAATCTGGATATGTGGGAGTTAAGGTTTGGATTAATAAAGGAGAGGGAGAGATTTAAAATTATGGCGCTTTTAGTACCAAAACGGGCTAAGTTTAGAAAAGCATTCCGCGGTAAACGGGGCGGGGTGGCTAGTCGAGGAACAGAGATCTCCTTTGGAAGTTTTGGCTTAAAGTCAATGCAGGCGGGGTGGATTTCGAGTCGGCAAATTGAGGCAGCCAGAAGAGCTATGACTAATTTTACCTCCCGTGGAGGAAGAATTTGGATTAGAATCTTTCCGGATAAGCCTGTTACCAAGCATCCTGCCGAATCTAGAATGGGTTCTGGAAAAGGAGATGTGGTGGGATATGTTGCAGTGGTTAAACCAGGGACGATGATTTTTGAGATGGGGGCGGTCTCAAAAGAGGTAGCAGCTGAAGCAATTAGATTGGCTTCTCATAAGTTACCAGTTAAAACTAGATTTATAACTAAAGAGGGAGTACTTTAAATAAAACTATGAAAAAAAATGAGCTAGCTGAGGTTAAAAAATTAGAAATTAAGGCCTTACTAGAAAGAGTTAAGAAGGTGCGTTTGGAAGTAGCAGAGTTAGTGATGGATAAAAATATGAATAAATTAACCAGTCTAAAAGATCTGAGAAATAAGAAGAAAGATATCTCTCAGATATTAACCGTTCTGAAACAAAAGCAGTTGATTGTTGAGTTGGAGAAAAGTCATGTCTAAAAAAGAGCAACAAAATCAGGTTAATAGTGCCAGCCACGTCCTGCGCGGTTTAGTGGTAGCAGCAAAAGCCAAGCAGACTGTTACTGTTTTGGTTGGGAGATCAAGAATGCATCCTTTGTACCATAAAGCTATCAAGCAGAGTAAAAAATATTTGGTGCATGATGAAGTTGGTGTTAAAGAAGGGGATTTAGTAGAGATTGTTCAAACTAGGCCCATGTCTAGAGCTAAACGGTTCAAAATATTGCGAGTAGTGGGTGTTGATATGGCCACTATTGTCTCTGAGAAGTTAAAAAATGAGGTCGCTGAAGCTATTGCGGAGGTAATGCCAGTAGAGATTACCGATCCAGAGAAGACAGTGGAGTTAGAAGAAAAAACTGAGATAGTTGAAAAACCAAAACGCAGCCGTATTAAAAAGGAGGCTAAATAACATGGTGCAACATAGGTCTTATTTGAAAGTAGCAGATAACAGTGGGGCTAAGTATGTTCAGGTAATCCAGCCACTAGGAGGATCTGGTAAAAGAAAAGCAACTATTGGGCAGTTGGTGTCGGGAGTAGTTAAGGGAGCCGATCCGAACGGCACAGTAAAGGATCATGAGATTGTTAGGGTTGTGGTTGTCCGAGCTAGAAAAGAGCGACGTCGGGAGGATGGTTCGTATATTAAATTTGATGATAATGCGGGAGTGATCGTTGATAAAGACGGTAATTTAAGGGCCACTCGGGTTTTTGGGCCAATTGCCAGAGAGGTTCGTGATGCTGGGTTTACTAAAATTGCATCACTTGCACCGGAGGTGTGGTAACTATGTCAAAAATTAAAAAAGATGATCAGGTAGAGATAATGTTAGGAAAAGACCAAGGTAGAGTTGGAAAAGTTTTACGGGTGTTTCCTAAGGAAGGTAAAGTATTGGTGGAAGGAATAAACAGCTATAAAAAGCATGTTAAAGGACGTCAGGGTGTTGAAGGGGGAATTATTGATATTATCAAACCCGTGGATGTAAGTAATGTGGCTTTAGTTTGTAAAACCTGTAAAAAAGCGACTCGGGTAGGTTTTAAGATAGATGGAGAGAGTAAACTAAGAATTTGTCGAAAATGTCAGGAGGTTATTTAAAAAAATATGTCGAGGTTAAAAATTAAGTATAGAGCAGAGATTCAGTCTAAGCTCCAAGAGGAGTTTGGGATTAAAAATAAGATGGCGATACCAACCTTGAAAAAGATTGTGGTTAATGTTGGTGTGGGTGAGGCTAAAGACAATCAAGGTGTTTTAGATACTGTTGTTAAAGAGGTATCCCAGATCTCAGGACAAAAAGCGGTTATCACTAAAGCTAAAAAATCGATCTCTGGATTTAAAGTTGGGAAGGGTCAATCAGTGGGAGTGATGGTAACTTTAAGAGGAGACAGAATGTATGACTTTTTAGATAAACTGGTAACAATAGCTTTGCCTAAAGTAAGGGATTTTCGGGGACTATCCAGGGACGCTTTTGATAACCAAGGAAACTACACTTTAGGATTAAGAGAGCAAACCTTATTTCCCGAGATTAGCTTTCATGGAAGCTCCCAATCCGGTAAGATGAGAGGCTTAGAGATCTCAATGGTCACAACAGCTCAAAATAAAGAACAAGGAAGAAGACTATTGGAGTTACTAGGGGTGCCGTTTAAAAAGGAGCAATTGTAATGGCTAAAAAAAGTAATGTTGTAAAAAGTAAAGAAAAGTATCCGGGTCGATATCACAGTCGGTGTTTTCGTTGTGGTCGGTCTAGGTTTGTATTTAGAAGGTTTGGGATCTGCAGATTATGTTTTAGAGAGTTAGCTCACGCTGGACAACTGCCAGGTGTGAAGAAAGCGAGCTGGTAAAAATTATGGATAAAGTGGGAGATTTATTAATCAGAATCAAAAATGGTTACATGGCTTCTAGAATTGAGGTAATGGTTTTGTCTTCAAATCTTAGTCGAGCAATATTAGAGGTCTTACAAAAGGAAGGCTATATTAATTCATTCAAAACTGTCGACCGAGAGATTCAGGTCTCTTTAAAATACCTGGAGAGAGGTCCAGCGCTAACTGATGTTAAAAGGATCTCTAAACCAGGGAGAAGAATTTATAAAAGTAAAGAGTTACTACCTCGGGTATTAGACGGGATGGGAGTTGCTATTATCTCAACACCAAAAGGTGTAATGACAGATAAGCAAGCTAGAAAGGAGGGCGTAGGTGGTGAGGTAATGGCCTACGTTTGGTAAAAATATGTCAAGAATAGGTAATAACCCGATCTCGATACCAAGCAACGTTACTATCAATATGGATGGTCTAACTGTTTTGATACACGGACCGCTTGGTGACTTATCAGTTTCGACCTTACCGCAAGTAAAAGTGACGGTTGAAGAAGGGAAAATAAAAATTGCCAGAAAAAAGGAAGATAAAATATCAAAGTCATTGCATGGATTGACCAGAGCTTTGATTGCCAACGCTGTTTGGGGAGTTGAAAAAGGCTGGGAGAAAAAATTAGAGCTAGTGGGAGTGGGTTTTAGATCTCAAACAACCGGAGATAAGTTATCTTTGAGTGTTGGTTATTCTCATCCGGTGGAGATTGTAGCTCCTCAAGGAGTTAAGTTTGCGGTAGCAGACAATACTAAGATCACTGTTTCGGGAATTGATAAAGAGCTAATCGGTCAGGTAGCAGCTAGAATTAGGGCGGTTCGTCCACCAGAACCATATCAGGGTAAAGGTATTAGATATGTTGGTGAATATGTGAGAAGAAAGGCTGGAAAAGCTGGGAAAGTAGGAGCAGGAGGAGCTAAATAATATGAAAAAATCCAAGTTGTTAAAAAGACAAACTAGACATAAAAGAATTAGAAGAGTTGTTATGGGAACTAAAGATTGTCCCAGGTTGGCGGTGTTTAGATCACACTCACACATCTATGCACAAATTATTGATGATCTCAAAAAAGAGACCTTGGTATCAGGGTCGGATTTAAAGGATTCTTCTCAGGGTAAAAAAAGCGACAAGGCTTTTGAGGTAGGAAAAAAAGTGGCGCTTGGTGCTGTTAAAAAAGGTATCAAAAAAGTTGTCTTTGATAGGGGTGGATTTTTATATCATGGTAGAATTGCTCAAGTAGCTAAAGGTGCAAGAGAGGGAGGTTTACAGTTTTAACTATGGATAATAATGTGAATCCTGAATATTTCGAGAGAGTGGTGCAAGTAAACCGGGTCTCCAAAAAAACTAAGGGAGGGGATAAAAGATCTCTTTCGGTATTAGTGGTGGTTGGGGATAAAAAAGGTAGGGTCGGGGTCGGCTTAGGGAAAGCGGCCGATGTTCAGTCTGCAGTCAAAAAAGCTACGGCTTACGCCAAACGTCATCTGATAGAGGTTCCCCTAAAAGAGAACCGAACGATTCCTCATACAGTTTTAATCAAACGTGGGGCAGCCAAGGTGATGATTCGTCCAGCCAAGAGCGGAACTGGGATCATCGCTGGTGGAGCAGTTAGAGTGGTGGTAGAGGCAGCAGGAATCTTAGATGTAGTCTCTAAGATTTTAGGGACATCTAATCGAGCCTCAAATGTCTATGCTACACTAGAAGCACTGCAACAGTTAAAACCAATTATTAGAGAATCTAAAAAAGGGAGTAAGCCATGAAGCTACATCAGTTGCCAAAATTAGCTGCCAGATCTGGGAAAAGATTAGGACGTGGTGCAGGATCTGGTAAAGGTAAGACCTCAGCTCGTGGTACTAAGGGACAAAAAGCTAGGGGTAAGGTGGCTTTGGGATTCATTGGTGGAACCCTAGCCATCTATAAGAAACTGCCTTTCAAAAGGGGATTGGGAAACAGCAAGGTTAGCCCAAAGTTTTTACCAGTTTCGGTAGAGAAATTATCCATATTCAAATCTGGGACAGAGATTACCGTAGCTTTGTTGATTGAAAGCAAAATTGTTGATCCGAAAGACGCGCTAACTAAAGGGGTCAAGCTAGTTGGTAAATCAGATTTGCGGGTTCCCTTAAACGTAGTTTTGCCAACAACTGCCTCAGCCAAATCCACCATCATTAAGGCGGGCGGGAAGGTGCTTGGTGTCTAACTGGATTAACCCTTTAATTAATGCACTAAAAGTACCTGATTTACGACGCAAACTACTCATAACTACTCTGCTGATCATAATTTACCGCATAGCTGCGCACATTCCGGCAGGTGGAGTTGATTTGCCGTCGCTGAAAAATTTATTTGCAGGTAATCAATTTTTGGGGTTACTAGATATTTTCTCCGGAGGGACTTTAGCGAATTTTTCAGTAATCTCATTGGGACTAAATCCTTATATTAATGCCTCAATCATCATGCAGCTTTTAACTATGGTTTTTCCAACACTAGAGGCATTATCCAAAGAAGGTGAGTATGGAAAACAAAAAATTACTCAATATACAAGATATCTGACAGTTCCCCTAGCCATTCTCCAATCAATTGGCATGTATACCCTGCTTAAAAATCAGGGGGTAATTAACCAAACAAATTTGATTAGTATTTTAACAATTGTGGTTACTATGTGTGCCGGGACTTTATTTGTAATGTGGATTGGGGAGTTAATTACTGAATACGGAATTGGAAATGGAATCTCAATATTAATTTTTGCTGGGATTGTTGCTCAAGCTCCGGTCAGTTTATATCAAACTGCCTCGGTTGTAGATCAACAACAGCTGTTAAATTTATTGATGTTTGCTGGGCTGGGAATATTGGTTACAGCAGCGGTAGTCTTTATTAATGAAGGGCGACGACAGATTGCAGTCAACTATGCTAGGCGGTTTGTTGGAGGACGTGAGGTGGGTGGAGCTTCGACCTACCTACCGCTACGAGTAAACCAGGCTGGGGTAATCCCAATTATCTTTGCTGTATCTTTAGTTTTAATACCTTCATTTGGCGGTCAATACCTGTCCGGCGTTTCTCAACCGCAACTAAACCTAATAGGTAGATGGTTAATTACCAACTTTGCGGTGACTGGAATTTGGTACAACCTAAGTTACTTTTTATTAATCATTGCCTTTACTTACTTTTATACCGCAGTGGTCTTTAATCCGACTAAAATAGCTGATGAAATTAAAAAAGGAGGAGCCTTTATACCTGGTATTCGTCCCGGGGCTGCTACTGCTAGTTATTTAAATTATGTTCTTTCCAGGATAACTTTGGCAGGAGCGGTATTTTTAGGAGCAATTGCAGTTTTGCCTACCATGGCTTCATCTTTCACTGGCATCTCCACACTAGCTTTGGGAGGAACGGGATTATTAATTGTTGTGTCTGTGGTGATGGATACAGTCAAGCAATTTGAGAGTAAGTTAATTGAACGAAACTACGAGGGATTTTTAAGATAAATGGAGAGGGTTTTAATTAACGGTCGAGACGCTAGATCTCACTCAATCGCTTGGAAGATTCTCCAAACCACAAAAAGTGAAATTGAGCTAGTATTTCCCGCTGTTAATGCCGGGACTGCTTACCTAGGAGTAGATTTAAATATTGACCCTAATGATTTTGAGCGCCAAATTAGGTGGTCCAAAGATAATCAGGTGGGACTTGCTTTTATTAGCTCTGAGAATCAGCTAAACTTGGGAGCAGTTGATCAATTTAAAGAAGCAGGTATTTTGGTATTTGGGCCAACTCAAAATATAGCTAGACTGGAATCTAGTAAGATAGAGGGCGTTAGATTTAACCGAGATCATGGTATTCCTCAACCTGGGTTTCGCAGCTATACTCGCCCAGTAGATGCCCTAGCTGGTGTAAATAGTATAGATTGGCCAATGGTTGTTAAAGGTGATGGTTTGGCAGGAGGTAAAGCAGTTTTTGTCGTGGGCACGGATAAACAACTGGCCCGAGATCGTATTAGAGAGCTAGTAGCTGGTGGATATTCTAGATCGGGCGAGACTGGTGTTGTTATTCAAGAGAAAATTAATGGCTTTGAGGTCTCAGCTCAGATAATAACTGATGGTGAGAGCATTATTTATCTCCCGGAATCCCAGGATCATAAAAAAAGATTTGATGATGATTATGAGGGAGATAACCCAAACACCGGTGGTAAAGGAGCTTATGCTCCAGTTCCTCAGATAACCCCTGAGTTAAGAAATTGTATTCAGAAAAGTATCTTAGAAAAAGCTGTGCAAGGAATGAGGGAAGAAGGCCATTTCTTTAGGGGGGCTTTATATGCGGGTTTAATGGTGACAGAGGATGGACCAAAAGTTTTGGAATGGAATGTTCGGTTGGGGGATCCGGAAACTCAGGCTTTAATGATGCTTTGCCAGGGGGATTTGCTGGCGACCATGAAAGCTTGTGCAGCTGGTAGATTGAACCCCAATACGTTGAGTTTTAAAGAGGGATTTGGAGTAGCAGTAGTTTTAGAGGCTTTGCAATCCAATCGTTTTGTAGATATTGGACGGAATATTAGAGGAGCAGATGAGAATTTTGGAGCAGATGTCCAAGTATTTCACTCAGGAACTGTCTTAGATGGTGACAAGGTAGTAACAACTGGTTTGGGGCGAATCTTAACGGTTGCTGCATTTGGGGAAACATTATCTAGGGCTATCTCCAGAGCCTATTCCCCACTTCGTCAGGGGTCAGTTAGCCTACCAGTCCAGCATTATCGAGATTGTATCGGCCAGTTTGGACTTATAAAACGGATAAAAGAAGGGGCATACCAATGAGAATTGGTATCATGGGTTCACAAGGCTCTGGCAAGAGCACCCAGTCGAAGCTTTTAGCTGAAAAATTAGATGTGTGTGTTGTGGATACTGGCCAGTTGATCCGGGATCGGGGAGAGATCAATGACGTTATTGGTAAAAGTATTCAGGAAGCTGTAGAGTCAGGTAACTTAGTTGCCAATGAGATAGCAGCAGAAATTTTGAAAATAAGATTGCAGGAGATGGATTGTCAAAATGGTTTTATTGTTGACGGTTATCCCCGTTCACTGAAACAGCTGGCAGACTTTGATCCCCAGTATCAAAAGGTTTTTTACCTGGAAATATCTGATGAAGTAGCTATTGAAAGGCTTAGTAAAAGAGGCAGAGTAGATGATACCCCAGCCGGAATTAAAAGAAGACTAGAGATCTTTCATCAAAAAACTAAAGAGGTTTTAAATCACTATCAAGATTTGGGAATTTTGATAAATATAGATGGTAATAAAAATCAGGATGAGGTCTTCCAAAGTATTGAGGAGCAAATATGAGTCATTTAATAAAGACTAAAGACGAGTTGCAGGTGATGCGCAAATCAGGTCAGGTAACAGCTCTAATTCTGAAAAAATTAATTGCAGCTGTTAAGCCGGGAGTTAATCTGTTGGATCTGGAGGCGTTGGCAAATAGGGAGTTAGAAATATTAAAGGCCAGGGCCTCATTTAAGAGCGTTCCTGGTTATCATTTTGCGACTTGTCTGAACGTTAACTCAGAGGTGGTTCATGGTTTGCCGAGAAATATTATTTTAAAGTCAGGGGACATTCTAAAAATTGATTTTGGAGCAGAGGTAGATGGATGGCACACTGATGCAGCTTGGACAGTGATGGTTGCAGGGTCGACAGAGTCAGGCAATAGCAAACTTTTGACGATAGGAGAGGAGGCTATGTGGGCCGGAATAAAACAGGCTCAGGCTGGCAATAAAATTGGAGACATCTCCTGTGCTTTGCAAGAGGTGATAGAAAATGCAGGATATAATGTTGTTAGAAGTTTGTGTGGGCATGGAGTTGGTAGATCTGGGCATGAGGATCCTGAGGTTCCAACGTTTGGGGAAAAAAATACTGGATTGGAACTTCAATCAGGGATGACCCTGGCAATTGAGGCAATATATACTGCCGGATCAGGCAGGGTAGTGACGATAGAGGATGGTTGGACAATTTCTTCAGAGGATCAGTCCTTAGCTGGGCTATTTGAGATGACAGTTATCGTTGGTGATAGTCCTGAAGTTTTAACTGATTGGAGGAGAAGAGACAATTTTGGGTTGTAATATCAGGCTAAATCTGATAGAATTGTACGGTTAAAGACACTCGCTCGCAAGCTCGCGGTATAATTGCTTGCATAATTATGAGTCGAAGAAGCGATTTTTTAGCAAGGGGTTCAACTGTCTCTAAAAACGCTGATGTAATAAGTGTTGAGGGGAAAGTGGTTGAGGTGTTACCAAACACCCTATTTAGGGTGAGTGTTGAGAGGAGTGTAGAATTGCCTGAGATGATTGGGAGGGTGATTTTAGCTCACATTTCAGGTAAAATGCGCATGAATTATATTAGATTGTTAAACGGAGATAGGGTTAGAGTAGAGATGAGTCCGAAGTATGATATTGAGAAAGGTAGAATTACCTTTAGGATAAAGTAAATTATGCATGTACAACCGAGTATTAAAAAAAGATGCACATCATGCAATGTAGTAAAAAGGGAGGGCGTTTTATACGTCATCTGTTCTCGTGACCCGAGACACAAACAGAGGCAAGGATAATTATGGCAAGAATTTCAGGAGTTGAGTTACCATCAGAAAAAAGAACCGACATAGGATTGACTTATATCTATGGGATCGGCAGAGCCAACGTTATACAGCTTTTAGAGGCAAGTAAGGTAGATCCAGCCAAGAGGATTAAAGATCTGACTGAAGAAGAGGTAGGGAAGTTACAAAAAGCGCTTGAAAAGTTCACAGTGGAGGGAGACTTACAAAGAGAGATTTCAGTTAACATTAGAAGATTAGAGGAGATTGGGGCTTATCGGGGTATTCGTCACCGCAAAGGATTGCCTTCTCGTGGGCAAAGAACTAGGTCAAATGCTAGAACTAAAAGGGGCAAGAGGAAGACCATTGGTGCAATCAAAAAGGAGGCTCCGGCTGGCACAAAGCCAGTAGCATAATCAATGGCCAAGAAACAGATTAAATCATCTAAATCAGTCAAGAAGACAGCTACACAAAAACAGGTCTTGTCTGGTCGGGTTTATGTAACGGCTACATTTAATAATACCCTGATAACGCTAACAGACTTACAGGGAAATACCCTAGCTTGGTCTTCATCTGGTGAAGCGGGATTTAAAGGGGCAAGGCGAGCTACTCCGTTTGCAGCAATCTCTGCCATTGAAAAGGTGGCAACTAAGGCTAAAGCTTTGGGTATGGGTCAGGCTGAGGTTTATATCAAAGGTCCAGGTCCAGGTCGAGATGCCTCAATTAGAGCCTTACGTGGAGCAGGTTTAAATATTACCATGATTGCCGATGTTACCCCGGTTCCTTACAATGGGCCACGGGCCAAAAAGAAAAGGAGAACCTAAATAAATGGCAAGATATACCGGACCAAAACGAAGATTAAGTCGGCGAGAAGGGGTGGCTTTGTTTGCTAAGGACGCTGCTTTTATTGAGCGAAAAGGAGCTGTAGTTCCTGGGCCACATGCTGGGTCACGTCGTCCCCGTAAACTATCTGAGTATGGAGTTCAACTTAGAGCCAAGCAAAAAACTAAACGTATCTATGGTTTAATGGAAAAACAGTTTCGAAGGTACTACATTGCTGCTTCAAAATCTAAAGGAAATACTGGCCATTCGTTGATGAGTCAATTGGAAACAAGATTAGATAATGTAGTCTACAGGTTGGGGTTTTCTCCCTCTAGGGCAGGGGCTAGACAGATGGTTTCACACGGACACATTGATGTAGATAGCAAAAAAGTGGACATTCCTTCCTATATGGTCAAAGTGGGGCAAACTATTGCAATAAGAAGTAAAATGTTAGATAATACACAAACTGTAAAAAGTTTAAAGGATTCAGAAAACCCTGCGCCCTGGTTAGAGCGAAAGGCGACTGTAGGTAAAGTTGTGAGATTACCGCAGCGGGACGAGATGGAGCAAGGGGTTAATGAGTCCTTAATTGTTGAGTTCTATAGCCGGTAGGCTGCTTACAGTCGGTAATAACTATTATGTTGAACTTTAAGACAACGTTAGAAAATATTGAAGAGAATAAAGGCACTTTTGTTCTCGAACCTCTAGAGCGTGGTTTTGGTCACACTGTTGGAAACGTGTTAAGACGAGTGTTGCTATCTTCACTTGAAGGAGGAGCTATCTCCTCAGTTAAGATTAGTGGAGTTTCTCATGTTTTCTCAACAATTCCTGGCATCTCTGAGGATGTCATTGAGATAATTTTAAACTTAAAAAAGGTCAGGCTAAGTATTTACTCAGATAAACAGGTCAAATTTTCATTAAAAGTATCCGGTAAAAAAGATGTTAAGGCTTCAGATATTGACACTCTAGGAACAGCTGAGATTATCAATAAGGATTTACATCTGGCCTCACTTAATTCACCAACAGCCAAATTAACAATTGAGATGACCGCTGAAAAAGGTGTGGGGTATGTTATGGCGGATGATAAAAAGACTAATGAGATCGGGGTGTTGCCAATTGATTCAATCTACTCACCAGTCGTTGAAGTTTCGTATAAAGTTGAGCCAACTAGGGTTGGCAGATCTTCTAACTTTGATAAATTAACTCTTTATGTAACCACTGATGGAACTACTCCGCCAGAGGAGGCTCTACATCTTGCCTCCAGGATTCTCAGCGGTTATTTCAAACAGATCTATAACCCCACTTTGGATGAAGAGGTGGCGGTAGAGCCGGTTTTAGCTAATAGCGCTTTGAAATTATCAGTTGAGGAGTTGGATTTACCAGTTAGAATTACCAATGCTCTAAAAGCGATCGAGATTGATAGTGTTGAAAAACTGACAACCGTTCCTAAAGGAACTTTACTCAAAGCTAAAAATTTGGGGGTTCAATCAGTTAATTTAATCTCTCAAAAGTTGTCTGAAAGGGGGCTTTCTCTTAGTGAGGCATAGTGTCTATGGTAGAAGACTCTCTCGAACAAAAAATGAAAGAACCTCATTATTTAGAGGGTTAGTTCGAAGTCTTCTCATATCCGAATCGATTACCACTACCGAGGCTAAAGCTAAAGCTATTAAAGGTTTAGTTGATAGTTTGATCTCTAAGTCTCAGAAAAGAACCAGCGGGTCCTTAAGAGAGGTTGAGTCATTTGTTATCTGGCCTGATATCAGAAAAAAGTTAGTAGAAGAGGTGGCTCCCAGGTACAAAAACCGCATCTCCGGGTTTACAACTTTGGTTAAGATGGGCAGACGACAAGGTGATGGGGCGATGATGGTTAAGATGAGTTTAATCGGTGAGTCAGCAGGTCCATCTCAATTGGTGATTCCTGAGAAAATAATTGAGGCAGTCGAAAAACCAAAAAGAGTTAGAAAGGCAACTAAAAAGTAATGAATACTAATGTGTTATCACACAAAGATATAAGACGAGCATGGCATAAGATTGACGCCAAAGGAAAAGTATTGGGAAGATTGGCTACAGAGGTGGCAACATTGTTAATGGGTAAACACAAAGCCCAATATGTCCCATATTTGGATACCGGGGATTTTGTAGTGGTGGTAAATGCTAAAGAGGTTAAGGTGACTGGTAAAAAAGAATCTCAGAAAACTTATTTTAGGCATTCCGGTTATCCAAGCGGAGTTAGGGTGCAAACTTTAGCTGAGGTTAGGAATAGTAAACCAGAGGAGATAATTAAACATGCCATAAAAGGAATGGTGCCAAAATCCAAACTAGGTAAAGTCATGATGAAAAAGTTGCATATTTTTGCTGGTAATGAGCATAACTTCAAACAACAGTTAAAGGAGGTGCAAAGTGCCTAATACTAGTAAACCCACTTACACTCAATCGATCGGTCGGAGAAAAGGGGCGATTGCCAGGGTTAGAGTTATTGAGGGGAAATCTCCAGTAAGTGTTAATGGTAAGCCAATATCGGAAGTTTTTACCGGAATGATTTTTCAAAAAGAGTACCAAAAGCCCTTTGAGGTTACTAAAACTATGGGTAAATATACTGCGACTGTTAAGGTGGCAGGCGGAGGACTATCTTCTCAAGTAGACGCTATCTCCCTTGGCATCTCCAGATCCTTAGCCAAACTTTCCGATGATCATCGAAAAACTTTAAGAACTTTTGGGTTATTAACCAGAGATGCTAGGGTTAGAGAGAGAAGGAAGTATGGTTTAGCCCATGCAGCCAGAGCGCAAAAATCGTCACCCAAACGATAGTTTAAAAGTGGCCTTTCATGAGGCGGGGCATATTATAGCCTTCCGTTTAGTTGGTCGGGTGTTCTCTGCTTCAATTATCCCAGACAGCGAAAGCTTAGGTAGAGCTACAGGAATGGTGAATCCCACCCGTCCGCTCAGAGAGAGATTGTATGATTCAATTTTTACCTGTTTAGCGGGACAGGTAGCGGAAGAGATGGTGGGGGAAACAGATCACCGGGGGACTAGAGGAGATTGGGGTCAGGCCAGGTATTTAGCAGAGATTGGATCATTAATTACTGGGTTATCAGTTAAAAAAATACTCTCAGATTCATTATCTGCTTGCCGATCCACACTTTCTAAAATTGGATCTACCAGATTGAGACAGACGGCGATGCATCTTTGGGAGAACGGTACAGTCGCTTATTAAAGATCTAAACTTTTCCAGAGTATTTTACAGGCAGATGTTTTGTAAGGAGACCACCTGCCAATAATTTTCTCTAAATCTTCTTTACTAGGATTATCTAAATAATATAATTTCTTGAGGGCATTTTTTAGGCCTAAATCACCGTGAGAGAAGATGTCTTTTCTTTGCAGGGAAAACATTAAAAACATCTCCACCGTCCAGGGTCCGATACCTTTTATCTTCATTAAAGTTTCCTTAATATTCTCATCATCCATAGAATCTAATTTTTTTAAATCTAACTGTTTATCAATAATTTTTTGAGATAAATCTTTGATGAATGAGACTTTAGAATTCGATAACCCACAAGCCCGGATGGCTTCAGATGTAGTTTTTAAAATATTCCCGGGGGTGATTTTATTTTGGGGGAAGATAGACTTGACCCGATTATAAATTGTATCAGCAGCCTTAACTGAGAGTTGTTGGGAGATAATACTTTCTACCAGTTCATTAAAATACTGATCAAAGACCAACTTTTTTCTAACCGGAAACTCTCCCTGTTTTTTTAAAATCTTGAGGTAAGTTTTGTATAAAGTTAGATCAACTTTTTGGAAATGTTTAACAACCTTAGAATCCATAGGGATTATTTACTAATCTCAAAAATTGCTTGGGTAACTCAGTCTCTGGCATCTTGGGCACCTCTACTTGAAAACCCTTATTTTCCAACTCTTTTTTAACTGATTGATACCAACAGTATTCAGGATATCCTTCCCAACAATGGATGATAATTACTCTTTTCATAATAGTGAGATTATATCAAATATTTTTATCTATTGATTTTTAAAAGTTAATGGTATAAATTAATATGTAGTTAGTTAATCTAGAGTGATGGGGAGAGAATTGGCTCAATGATCCATCCAGCATCCGATCCAAAAGACACGGTGCTACACCCAACCTTGTAAGAGGAAGGATTTGTTCCATGAGTATAAGTGGAAAAAGATCGCAACCTCTCTTTTACAAGGGAGGTTTTTAATGACAAAAAATAACTTATCAACATTTACATCAGAATCTGTATGTAGCGGGCACCCTGATAAAATTTGTGACCAAATAGCGGACGCGATTTTAGATGAGGTTTTAAAACAAGACCCTAGAGGTAGATGCGCTATTGAATGTTTGGCGGCAAATAACAGATTAATTATTGCTGGGGAGATAGGGACAAGTGATGGTGTAGAGATTGACTTTAAAAAAATTGCCAGGGAACAAATTAAAAGATTGGGATATACCGACCCTCGATTTAACTTTTCTGATAAATCCCCAATAAACGTCTATGTAGGTAAACAGTCCCCGCAGATTGCATTTGGAGTAAAAAAGAAAGGTGCTGGAGATCAAGGAATGATGTTTGGATTTGCGTGTATTGAAACTCCTGAGCTTATGCCTTTAGCAATTACCATAGCTCACAGTTTAACAAAAAGAATCGATCAGGTTAGAATAGAACGAATTTTACCCTACCTTAAGCCAGATGGTAAGTCACAGGTAACTGTTGAATATAAAAATGGAGTGCCAGAAAAAGTTTTACAGGTTGTTATAGCAGTGCCTCATGATGAACAAACTAAATTAGATCAAGTAAAACAGGAAATATATAAAGAGGTTGTAGCCCCAGTTTTAGAGAAATATGGTTTCAAAATAAAAATTAATGATTTAGTAGTTAATGGAACGGGAATGTGGTATTGGGGAGGACCAGCCTCAGATTGTGGATTAACAGGCCGGAAGATTGTTGTGGATACTTATGGAGGTTATGCTAGAGTTGGGGGTGGATGTTTTTCGGGAAAGGATCCGACTAAGGTCGATAGATCAGGAGCCTATGCTGCCAGATTTTTGGCAAAAAATATTGTGGCTCAAGGTTTGGCAGATAAAGCTGAGGTAAGACTAGCCTATTTCATTGGGGCTAAAAAACCGACCATGCAAGATGTGGAAACTTTTGGTACCTCTAAAAAATCCCAGCAGATAATTCTTTCTTTTATGGATAAAATTTTGGACACCTCGGTGTCGGGAATTTTAGAAGGATTGGATCTACAAAGACCGATTTATTTACCAACAGCAGCTTATGGACATTTTGGTAGGGATGAATTTCCCTGGGAGAAAATTGTTTAAAATCTTTTGGACTTGGTATAACAAACATTTATTTTTTAATACTGCTTTAGCAGCAGTGCTTTTTACTCTCCAATTAGTTCACTTGTATTGGTTATCTGCTCATGTTGTCTCCTTAAAATTAACTGGAGCGGGGCATTTTGAGCTAACTGGAGTTTGGGAGTTTTTAATTCTATTGGTAGATTATATGGAGATACCGGCTATTATTGCCACCTCTTTAATCTATTTAAATGATGTCAGATCCGGTAGAATTCTTCATGGATTGTTGTATTTGTTTTTAATTAACTCCCAATGGCTTCACCTTTTTTGGATCACTGATGAGTATGTTTTAAATTATCTTGGGGTTGAGGGAGTAGGGATCCCGGGGCTTTTAGCCTGGGTGGCTTTGGGTATAGATTATCTGGAGTTACCGGTGATTTATGATACTTTAAAACGGTTACCCAAGTTACTCCAAAAGAGAGTTTTAAAATAGATAATTGGACAATAAGATATTCTGTGATACCATGACCTTTGTTGCCGGTATGTATCAACTGTCAAAAGTTAACCCCAAGATCTTTCGTGGATATGATATCCGGGGTGTTGTGGGGGAAGATTTAAACGAAGATGTCTATTATACTCTGGGGAGAGCTTATGGCACCTTCTTACAACAACGACGAATTAAGGAATCAGCTGTTGGTAGGGACAATCGACTAACTAGTGAAAAATATTCCCAAGCTTTTATCTCTGGCTTAAATGATGCTGGAATAAACACCTTTGATCTTGGTTTATCCTTAAGTCAAATTGTCTACTTTTCCAGCTATCATTTTAAATCTAAGGCTGGAGCGATGGTTACAGCCTCACATAATCCTAAAGACTTTAATGGATTAAAGTTGGGGGTTGGATATTCAGATACTATGTTAGCGGATGAACTGCAAAATCTAAGGAAGTTAATTGAAGAGGATAAGCTAGTGGAGGCAGAAGTTAAGGGTGAAAATAAGGAAGATGATATTTTCCCAGACTATAAAAAAGATATTCTCAAACACTTTGATTTAAAGAAAAAATGGAAAATTGTAGTGGATGCTTCTTGTACAACACCGGGAATATTTTACCCAACCATATTTAGAGAAGCTGGTTGTGAGGTGTTTGAGCAGAATACTAATTTAGATGGGAATTTCCCAGTGGGAACCCCTGATCCGACTGAAGTGGAAGTTTTGCAGCGTCTGGCAGAAGGAGTCAAGAAAACTAGGGCAGATATAGGGTTTGCCTATGATACAGATGGTGATCGGATGTCAGTAGTTGACGAAAACGGGCGGGTGTTTTGGATGGATTCAATCGTTGCAATTTTTGCCAAAGATGTATTAGATACAATGCCCGGTGCGTCAATTGTTTACAATGCTTTGTGTTCACGCCAGGTTAGCGATACAGTTAAAAATGCTGGTGGGGTACCCGTGATCTGGAAAACTGGACATTCATATATTAAAGCTAAAATTAAGGAGGAGCGTTCACCGTTTGGGGGAGAGTTATCGGGACATATTTTCTTTATGGACAATTTCTATGGTCACGATGATGCAGCTTATGCCTGTTTGCGGTTGCTTCAGTATTTAGAGCGGGTAGGGAAAACCTTGGGCCAAGTTGCAGACGAACTACCGGAGTATGTTAGTAGTCCGGAAATTAAGTTTGGTTTAGCCGATGATATTAAGTTTCAGTTTATTGAGGATAAGATTCAACAGGAGTTCAAAAGTATCTGGCCACACGGAGAGTATGTGACTATTGATGGAGTGAGAGTAGACACACCAGATCACATGGCGATCATTAGGGCCTCTCAAAATGGTCCGTATATTACCGTTAAATTTGAGGCCAAAACGAAAGAAAAATATGAAGAGATTAAAAAAGTATTAAAAGAGATGTTAAAAAAATATTCAGAAATTGAGTGGGATAAAGGTGTCAATACTACTGCTCTAGATTAATTTTTTAAAGTAAGATTAGTTGTTGGGTATCCTGAGAATTAGCTGCTTTTTGTTCTACATTTTTAGTTGGAGTGGGAGCTTCTAGTAAAGTTTTTAAGACCTGAAAATCCTTTTTAAATTGGTTCATCATACTGGTTGCTCTTAGGGCTGCTGCCGGGTGGTACATGGGAACAAGTAAGTACTCTTTTCCTTGATAATTTACAGTTCTGGGTTGGCCATGAACCTGGGATATTTTAACATCAGGGATAAATTTTCCCATAGAAAACCGTCCCAAGGTAACAATTATTTTAGGATTAATAACAGCGATTTCCTCATCAATATATGGAGCAAAAGCAGTTAACTCCTCAGGGCTGGGGTCTCTATTTTCTGGTGGTCTAAACCGCACTACATTGGAGATATAAACAGCCTCTCTTTTTAAACCTATTTCTTCTAGGGTTTGAGTTAGTAGTTTTCCTGCCATGCCAATAAAAGGTCTACCGTGTTTATCCTCGTGAAATCCCGGAGCCTCACCTAAAAAATAAATCTTACTGTCTGGATTTCCCTCACCAAAAACTAATTGGGTAGCTGTATCTCTGAGAGGTAAATCCTTATCCTCCTCCATTCGTTTTTTTAAATCTGCTAATTGTTGAATTTTGTCCATAAAGGGTATGTGCAGTTATTTAATCTCGTAGCTTAAAGTGACGGTCACTATCACCTCGTTTGTTCCTGACTCAATCTGGGTAGATTTTTCATCAGCTGCTCCCATAGCCACACCTCTTAAAGATATCGCTGGACGAATACTATTCAAGTTTTCAGAATAATTTATAATTCTACCTAAAGAGAAGCCGGCTATCTTGGCAGCTGACTGTGCCTTATCTTTAGCTTGCTGAACCGCTTTTTCCCTAGCTGAATCCTCTGCTTTAGATTTATCAGATGCCTCAAAAATGATACCGCCTACCTGATTAGCTCCATTCCCAGTAGCGGTATCAATCACTAGGTTAACCTTCTCCAGATCTCTGATTTTAACTGATAAATTGGTATTAGCCTGATAACCATTAACCCGTTGAGATCCCTCTTTAAAATCATAGTTTGGGTTAACTGAGTAGTTTTGGGTTTGAATATCTTGATAGGCTACGCCCAGTTTTTTAATGGCCTCAGTCACTTTGTTAATATTGCTGTTGATTGTATCCTGGGCAATTTTGACAGTTGAACCACCAGCTGTTACTCCCACACTAACTACTGCGACATCTGGCAAGACAGATGTTTTTCCTTCCCCAGTTACTTGAAAAGTATCTGATTTTTGGGTGGTGACTGAATCAACAGAAAAAGGGATCGGCCCAACTATCTTGGTGTAGCCAAACAACAGGAGAAAAAATGTCAGTAAGGTTATGAATGGTGAAAGAGCTTGAGGTATCACATCTACTAGTATAACAGATGAAAATATGGCTATGATAGAATTAATGTGGCAGTGGGTAGTCTTAATTATATTTATAGTTTGTTTGGTGGTGGTGGGTTGGTTTTTTTGGGGTTCTCAAAAACAACTTCCTACTCCATCCTGGGTAGATTCGGTAGTTAAATTAAAAGAGCAGGTTTTAGGAGCGAGATCGGTGGCTGATTACCCCAGAGTTTTAATAGAGGAGTCAAGAGATAATTTCAGAAAAGAGATCAAAGATAAAACAGAGAGTGTGATGGGGGTAATTAACCAAAAAACTGAGGATGTTTTAGGTGAGGATGTTAAGGTGACGGCGTTTGATAGTAGTATTGCTACACAAACTGATGTAGAGACAGTAATAAATATGATCCCAGGGAGTAAACGATCATCTTTGAAAAGAGGGGTATTATATGGTTTTAGGTTTTCTGATATTCCTCAGGATTACTGTGTATTTATCAATAAACAAAGGTATGAGGTGGGAGAGGGACAGGTAATAAAAATGAGATTTACCGGTACCGGCTCTTTTCCTATAAAGCTGGATTACTGTAATCCAACTCAAAAGGAGCTTGGGGAGATTGTGGTTGAATAAACGGGGTGTAGTTCATCGGTAGAACGCTCGGCTGGGGGTCGAGAAGTAGCAGGTCCAATTCCTGTCACCCCGACAGAAAATTCATAGTAATTTCTTGTTGCAGGCTGTTACACCCCAAGGGTGTAAAAGAAGGGGTGTAAAGGAAGTATACGTGAAATAGTATTTTGGCATCCTCCCACGTATAATTCATATAATGAGCCTTTTCATTTTAGATAAAGATCTCCTGCCGGAGTACTCATTACTAGACAGTGGTAATGGTAAAAGGTTGGAAAAATTTGGACAGTTTATCCTATCCCGTCCCGACCCGCAGGCTTTATGGAAACTACATTTACCAGAATCGGAGTGGAAAAAAGCTAGCGCTACTTTTAAGGAGGGTGGCAACTCTCAAGATAGGTGGTTTAAGGGGAGCGTTCCTCAAAAATGGTTAATGAGGTATAAAGATATAACATTTTATTGTAAATTAACACCTTTTAAACACACTGGTGTCTTTCCAGAGCAGGCCATTCATTGGGATTGGATGGAAAGACTAATAACTGCCAGAGTTAAATCAGGTAATAAGCCACAAATCCTCAATCTTTTTGCCTACACCGGTATCGCCTCACTTGTAGCCACAAAAGCTGGAGCTAGGGTGACGCACGTTGATGCCTCCCGCCCAGCTATTGGTTGGGCCAAGGAGAATCAATCTGCTTCTCAGTTAGATCTGCAGGGGATTAGATGGATTTTGGATGATTGTTTAAAATTTATTCACAGAGAGTTTAAAAGAGGCGTAAAATATGATGGGATAATACTTGATCCACCAAGCTTTGGACATGGGCCAAACGGAGAAAGGTGGGAGTTTGAGACTCATTTCCCAAAATTAATGGATGCCTGTAAAAATCTCCTGTCCGCCAAGCCACTCTTTTTAATTGTTAATGCTTATGCCATTAGCGCTTCACATTTAATGTTAGAAAACGTTTTAAAAGATGTCTTTAGCGGGTTTGGTGGGGGAATAGAGGCAGGGGAACTGGTTTTAAAAGAAGAGACTAATCACAGATTATTATCAACTGGAATTTTCGCTAGGTGGAGTAGGGAAGCATAATGATATGTATCCATACATCGAAATAACACAAATCTGATATATTGCTTTGCGGTTTTTAATTTGCTAAGGTAAATTTAATTATGACTGCTGATATGGATGCTCGCCGGGCTGCTATTGCTACTGCAATGCAGCAGATTCAAAAGACCTATGGCACCGGTTCAATAATGAGGCTTGGAGAAAGAGCTGAGAGATTAACTACCCAGGTGATTTCCACTGGTTCCATTGCTGCTGATCTAGCTTTAGGTGTGGGTGGATTACCCAAAGGGCGAATTGTGGAGATTTTTGGTCCAGAGGCCTCTGGTAAGACCACTTTTTGTTTGCATGTTATCTCTGAGGCTCAAAAAAAGGGTGGGGTGGCAGCGTTTATAGATGCTGAGCATGCCTTGGATCCGCAACGGGCTCAAAAAATTGGAGTTAATTTAGATGAATTATTGATCTCTCAACCTGATACTGGTGAACAGGGTTTAGAGATAGCTGAGGCGTTGATTCGATCTGGTGGGATTGATGTGGTAGTGATTGATTCAGTGGCAGCCTTGGTTCCCAAGTCAGAGTTGGAGGGCGAGATGGGAGACTCCTCAATGGGTGTCCAAGCTCGTTTGATGTCTCAGGCTCTGCGAAAATTAACTGGGGCAGTCTCAAATACTAACACTTTGGTAATTTTTACTAATCAGTTGAGGCAAAAAATTGGGGTGATGTTTGGTAATCCTGAAACTACCCCCGGAGGTCTAGCTTTAAAGTTCTATGCTTCGGTGAGACTTGATATCAGAAGGATTGAAAATATTAAAGACGGAGATAAGGTGATTGGTTCCCGGCACCGGGTTAAGGTAGTAAAAAATAAGGTCGCTCCCCCATTTAGGATGGCGGAGTTTGATATGGATGAAAATGGGATATCCCACGAGGGAGAGTTATTGGATGTGGGTATTGAGCTGGGGATATTAACTAAGGCAGGGGCCTTTATTCGCTGGGGAGAAACACTACTTGGCCAAGGTAGGGCAGCAGCGATTGGTTATCTAAAAGACAATCCCAAAGAGTCTGAGAAGTTGGAAAAAGATATCAGGGCTGCTTGGGGTAAAAAGGATAAAGATGGTAAAGAGAGATTAGTGGTGGGTGAGGAAGAGAAGGATGAGGTAGGTAACGGAGCAGCGGTAGTAGAGGAAGCAGGATAATATTCTGAGTGAAAGTTACTGAGGTTTTACCCCAAAAAAATAATCCCCAAAGATTTAATGTTTTTTTAGATGGAGTATTTGCCTTTGGGGCTGATGAGGACTTGGTGGTCGAGTATCGTTTAATTCCTGGTAAGGTCATTGAGGAGAGTCTATTAACTGAGTTATTTTTTGAGGCGGAGGTGGGTAAGTTAATGGAGAGGATGTATTATCTGTTTGGGATAAGACAGAGATCCGAAAAAGAGGTCAGAGATTATTTAAGAAACCTATCATTTAAAAGAAAGTTAAAAGATAAAGAAGAGCTTAGCCCTTTAGTGGTAGATCGGTTAGTTGAGAAGTTAACCCAAAAGGGGATGCTAAATGACCTACAGTTTGCTAATAATTGGGTAGAGAGTCGGTCAAAAAAGAGGGGAATAAATTTAGTAAAGGCCGAGCTTTTTAAAAAAGGGCTGGGAAGAGAATTGATTGAGGAGGTTATAAGTGAAAATCAGAAAGTAGGTAGCCAGGAGCAGACAGCAGAAGATGTTTTATTAAAAAGATTGCCCAGATGGTCAAAGCTTCCCTACCAAGAAACAAGAAAAAAAGCCTATGAGTTTTTACTACGCAGAGGATTTGAATATGAGGTGGTCAAGGATGTGGTTGAGAGAACCCTGAAAAAGTGATATAATACGGGCTATGGAGAATAATTGGAATGCAAAAGTCCTTTGGCTCATCTAATCCCTCGACCGACCCGGGGCAAACTCTTCAATCCAATTCTGACTTAACCGATAAACAGGCTGAACTTGCCAAACGGGAGGGAATATTAGAAGAACGTGAGCGACAAAATGAGGGAAAAAGCCAGCTCTTAGCCCAAAAATTAGACGCATCTGACAAAGTCAGACAAGATTTGCTTGCCAAGTTAGAAAAAGTTTCCAGTATTTCTTTAGAAGAAGCTAAGAAATTACTCCTGGAAAATTTAGAAAAAGATTTAGCTTCAGAAGTGTCCAAAAAAATCAGAGAAGCTGAAGATCAGATTAAACTAGCTACTGATGAAAAATCCAAAGAGCTCTTGGCTGATGCCATGATGCACGGACTCACCGATTATGTAGCTGAGTTCACCACCTCAACAGTTACCTTACCTGATGAAGAAACCAAAGGAAGAATTATTGGCAAAGAAGGCAGAAATATCCGAACTTTTGAGCAATCAACAGGGGTAGACGTATTAATGGATGAGACACCTGGGGTGTTGATCCTATCCTCATTTGATCCGGTCAGACGGGAAATTGCTAGAGTATCCTTGGAGAGATTATTAAAAGACGGTAGAATCCAACCACAAAGAATTGAGGAAATTGTCGAGGCTACAAAACAAGATATTGAGAAAATTATGCTGCAAGAAGGAGAACGGTTGTGTCATCAGGTTGGGGTTTATAATTTACCAGCTGAACTAGTAACTCTGATAGGAAGATTTAAGTACCGCTACTCTTATGGCCAGAATTTAATTCAGCATACTCTTGAGGAGACTAAGATTGGAATTGCCCTAGCTGCAGAGCTGGGAGCTAATGTTAATATCGTTAAGTTGGCCTGTTTGTTGCATGATATTGGAAAAGTAGCTTATGAGGATGCAGATGAGGGAACCCATGTTGACAAGGGAGTGCAGGTCTTAAAGAAATATAACTTACCGCAAGAGGTAATTAATTGTGTGGCAGAGCATCATGAGGATCAACCCTTCTCCTCAGTTGAGTCAGTTGTAGCGTACCTGGCAGATGCTATCTCCGGGAGTAGACCGGGGGCTAGACGGGAGGACATCCAAGGGTATTTGAAACGGATTGAAGATATTGAAAAAATCGCCACCTCTTTTGAGGGAGTAGATAAAGCCTTTGCGGTAGCTGCTGGGCGGGAGGTTAGAGTGATAGTTTTCCCAGAGAGGGTGTCTGATGCTGAACTGCCAAAATTAACTTATGATATAGCCAAAAAAATTGGGGCAGAGGTGGTGGTACCAGGTCAGATCAAAGTTACAGCTATCCGTGAGGTTCGAGCCACTGAATACGCCCTATCTTCTTAATTGCTCGAGGTATTCTTCTGGTGATGGGTATTGGTAACTTGGATTTTTCATATTCTCTAAGTAGCTAGGAGTTATAAAATGTCTAATTGCAACTTCTAAATCTCGCACCTCATCATGATTATGTTCTGACAACTCAGCATATCCAGCTAAAATCCCTGCACTTTTTGCAATCATCCGGGCATAAAACCGGTTTGGATAAACCCAAATAACTGTACTGATGTTAATAGATGATTCTTTCTGGCCGTTTCCTTTCTCACTAGCCTCCCTATTCCTGCGCATATTTTCCTGAACTCCTAATTTCTCCAATATCTGTGACTCGGCTACTAATGGTCTTGTTGTGACAATTGTTTCTTCGGTTATAGTATATAAAGGATCATTAAACCACATCCGAGCTGTAGAGATTGTTCCTTTTGTAACAAATCGTTCAAACGCTAAGTTTCGTGACTGGTTACAGACTGTTGCTAGAGCGCTACTTGTAAGATGAATAGAAATTGGTAAATTATATCTCACTGCATTCTGAAAACTATTAATAGACTCTACAGTCGGGTTTATCGGTTGTTTGGGAGCTATAAATAACTCAATGGGACCCACTCTGACTATTTCATCATGGAAAGGGCTACGGATCCCAGCAATATAAATATCTGGCTGAGTTAATAAGTGTCTAATAACCTTAGGAGTGTTTGAGATAGGGAGTCCGCCAGTTTCTAGATCGTCTAAGCTTATAAACTCCTCTGCTTCGTGTAACATTGGCCTCTTTATATCATACCTAATGCTTTACAACAAGATGATTATCTGATAAATTACGGGAAGCCATGACAAAGAATATTGATTGATAAATCAATCATGTTTTTTGTTTGTTGCCTCATATGACAAAAAATGAACTTATCGAAAAGGTTGCCAAGAAGGCTTCCTTAACAAAAAGAGCTGCCTCTGATGCCGTGAATTCTACCTTTAATACCGTTCGGGATTCACTTTCTAGAGGAGAAAAGGTGGTTATCACTGGTTTTGGTACTTTCCTAGTTCGTTCTCGGGCAGCCAGAAGAGGTAGAAATCCTCAAACAGGAGCCACCATTCAAATACCAAGCAAAAAGCTTCCTTCCTTTACCGCTGGAAAGACTATCAAGCGATTAATTAAGTAATAGAAGGTATCAGTTGACTTTTCTCCCCTATCTCGTTTAGTATGAATCCATACATGGCAAAACCTACTCTAGATAGAACAGTGGAGGTTCCCCTGGAGATGTTAAGGGAGCTGTTAACTGACTCTGAGCTGCGAATGATCAAACAGCGGTTTTTAATCCTCAACTTACTTGAAGAAGGAAATTCCATTAGGAGCATAGCTTCTCAAGTGGGAGTGGGTACAGATACAGTAGTGAGAGTAGCCAGGCTAACCGAAAAGAAAAACTTAAGAAAAAATATAAAAAAGAGTGAGGCACCAAAGCTCACTAAAACTTCTTGGATCTTCGGTAAAACCGAATGAGGAAACAGCTTGTTATACTTGGCCCAACAGCTACTGGTAAGACTGATTTGGCTCTGATTTTAGCTAAAAAATATGGAGGCGAGTTAGTAGCTTGTGATTCCCGGCAGGTTTATAGAGGGTTGGACATTGGGACAGGGAAGGCTCCTTCAGGGAATTTTCAAGTTTCAATCTCTAATTCTCAGTGGATTATAGATGGAGTTCCCATTTATATGTATGATGTAGTTGATCCTAGACAACGCTACTCAGTTAGTGACTACGTCGCACAATCTACGAAAGTTATAGAGGGAATTATTAACAGGGGTAATTTGCCAATTATAGTTGGGGGAACAGGACTTTATCTTAAAGCTTTATTAGAAGGTTTGCCAAATTTAGCTATCCCAGTGGATCCAGATCTCAGGTCAAAGTTGGAGAAGCTCACCTTGGATGAGTTGCAAATTAAACTACAAAAATTAGATCCTCAAAAATGGGAGGGATTAAACAACTCGGACCGTAATAATTCCAGAAGGATCATCCGCTCTATCGAACTTATAAATATGAATCCATACATACAACAACAATCTCAAAACTCTAATCTAAAAACTCAAAAATATAACACACTAAAAATTGGACTGACTGCTCCCCGAGAGATTTTAAATGATCGTATTGACCAACGCTTGTTATCCCGAATCGACCAAGGATTGATAGAAGAAGGTGAGCGACTAGCCTCGCAAGGCGTCCCCTTTCAAAGGATGAGGCAGTTAGGGCTAGAGTATGGGGTATTGGCAGATTTTCTGGAAGGTGAAATTAGTAAGGATTTATTTTTAAAAGACTTAAAAGTAAAGATTCACCAATATGCTAAACGTCAAATGACCTGGTTTAAGAAAGAGAAAAATGTTACCTGGTTTGATGTCACCACCCCAAATTGGCTAACTCTGGTGGAAAGCAGAGTCCAAAGCTGGTATTATTCAAAAGATGAATAGACGAGTTGATATCTCCTGGAAAACGATTCTTTTTATAACATTTTTTTTACTCTCGTTGTGGATTACCTATTTGATTTTAGACATAATTTTATTGGTGTTTGTATCCTTTATCCTAATGTCAGCCTTGTATCCCTTGGTTGATAGATTAGTAGCCTGGAGGATACCTAGACCATTGGCAATCGTAATTTTATTTTTAGCTATTTTAGGGTTATTGATTGGGGTTTTAGCAGCCGGGTTTACTCCATTAATAATCCAGACTAGCTCTTTGACTCAACGGTTGTCGGAGGCTGTTAGTGGATTATTACAGGCTAACTATATTGATCGTTCAGTGATTCAAGGGCAGTTTTCCTCGATCTCCTCCCAGCTAGTCTCTTATACCTTGGATGTTTTTAAGATTATAGTTGGATTTGTCAGTGTAATTGTAGTCACTTTTTATCTGTTATTAGATCGGAAAGGTATTGAAGATCGTGCAACTTCACTTTTTGTTGCTAATCAATCAAAGGTTAGTAAGTTGATCTCCACGATTGAAGAAAAACTAGGGGCGTGGCTTAGAGGACAGCTGATCCTATCTTTGATTATTGGTGTAGTAACCTATCTTGGACTAGAGGTTTTGGGAGTGGAGTTTGCGCTGTCATTGGCAATTATTGCTGGCTTAATGGAGGTAGTACCTGTTATTGGGCCAATTATCTCGGCTATCCCAGCAATATTAATTGCCCTGACCGTCTCCCCTGTTTTGGCAGGATTAGTAGCTGGTTTATATTTAGCTATCCAACAGCTGGAGAATCACTTAGTTGTACCCCAAGTTATGAAACGGGCAGTGGGCCTAAATCCTTTATTGGTAATATTAACAGTATCAGTTGGGGGCAGACTTTTGGGAGTAGCTGGAGCATTGTTGGCGGTTCCAATAGCGGTAGTAATTCAGGTTGTCATTAAAGAGGTTTTGCAAAAAAACGAGAGCTAGTTAGGGGTCTCAATCTCAACGGTAACGTGCTTAATAGTTGGCTTATTTGGCACCGATGAATATGGCGGTAGTTAATTCATCACTATATCCAATAAATCAACCAGAAAAGATAAGTTTGTGCCTAGGAAGCCCATAAGCCAGATTCTGTTTTAGATGAAATCTATCTGGTAGTGATGTTTGGTCACTTCCGTCGCCTTACGGCGACTGCTCCTGATTTGAACCATAGAACAAGCAGTTCGGTTCGTTCTAGGATTGCAGCGGGGAGGATTGCCCGTTTCACCCGAGCTTGACCTCGGTTCGTCACTGTTGCTCTAACTAGACCTCACGGCTGTCAGTTTACACTGGCCACCCTGCTTTGTGCTGTCTGGACTTTCCTGTACATTCATTTTACTGAACGTACTATCATCCAGCTTCCTAGGCACGTTTATTATAGATCCTTTGTTCTTTAAATTCAAACCAATCTATGAAGTTTAGAATGTTGCAGGGAAGCAGATAAGAAGGTTATTATGGGATTTAGATGCTTGCCAAGGTTTTCTCTGGAGCCAGTTTGGGGATAGAGTGTGTGTTGGTGACGGTTGAGGTAGACATTGCCTCAGCCGGATTGCCATCGTTTACTATCGTTGGTTTAGCCGACCGGGCAGTCGAGGAATCTAAAGAGCGGGTTCGTTCAGCTATCCGTAATACTGGGGCAGACTTCCCTCCCAAAAGAATCACTCTTAACTTAGCCCCAGCTGATTTACCCAAGGAGGGTCCCTCATTTGATTTAGCGATTGCTGTGGGATTACTGATCGCCTCGGGTCAATTAGTGGTGGATTTAGCAGATACCTTGGTGGTTGGTGAATTGTCACTGGATGGTGGACTAAGGTCAACCTCAGGAGTATTGGGTTATACCATGCTAGCTAAAGAGATGGGGTTAAAAAGGATATTGGTGCCAGCAGATAACGCCGTGGAAGCAGCTGTGGTGGAAGGAATTGAGGTATATTCTTTAAAATCTTTGCTGGAGGCTTTTCAATTTCTCTCAGGGGCTATTGCCTTAACACCCCAAGCAACTACCGTTCTGGAGACTGCCAATAATCACTCCTTTGAGTATGATTTTAAGGATATTAAAGGACAGCAGCAATCTAAACGGGCTTTGGAGATTGCAGCAGCAGGGGCTCACAATGTATTACTGTCTGGTCCACCGGGCGGAGGAAAAACACTTTTAGCCCGGGCTTTCCCGTCAATTTTACCAGCTTTAACTCACGATGAGGCATTGGAGGTGACCCGAATTTACTCGATCAATGGCTTTACCAACCGTAATAGGCCATTAATTACTACCCGGCCGTTCCGTTCCCCGCACCATACTGCCTCTTATGTGGGGATTATTGGTGGTGGAAACTCCATTAAACCAGGAGAGGTATCCTTAGCTCATAGAGGAGTATTGTTTTTGGATGAGGCCAGCGAGTTCCCGAGACAGGTTTTAGAGGCACTGCGCCAACCGTTAGAAGACCGTAAGGTAACCATCTCTAGAGCTTCAGGAACGCTAACTTTTCCTTCTCAGTTTATTCTCCTAGCAGCCCATAACCCCTGTCCTTGTGGTTTTTTAGGCAGCCCTAATGAGCAAAGCTCCGGTGCTTTACACCGTAAACACTGTATCTGTACGCCGGGAGAGATCTCTAGGTATAAAAGAAAACTCTCTGGACCGTTAATGGACAGGATAGATATTCATTTGGAGGTACCGGCAGTTGAGGTCGAAAAACTGACTGATGATACGCTGGCGGAAGCCTCTGAGAAGATTAGGCTAAGGATAGAAAAAGCGCGAGAGATGCAAAGGGAGAGATTTAAAGGTAGTGGATTATTAACTAACTCTGAGATGGGATCGGCACAGATTAAACAACACTGCACCATTACCCAAGAAGGGATGGATCTGTTAAAGTTAGCTATTGCCCAGATGAATTTATCTGCTCGTGGATATCACCGGGTACTAAAATTATCCCGAACCATCGCTGACCTTGCTAGTAGTGAGACCGTCAGGTCAGAGCATGTCGCTGAGGCGTTAACTTATCGAGCAAAAGAAGAAAACTAATTTATGATTCCCGTTTTACAATTTAGAACAATCTTTTTTTTATTCATAATTTTTGTAGCATACTTTATAAATCCCCTTCCTGTTTCAGCTAGAGTGACTCCTGAGGATATTATTAATGAAAGAAGTGAGGTTTATAACCAGAAAATTGATAATTATTCCCAGTCCAGTCAAGATAGGTTAAAGATTGTTTCAGAGCGAATTACCAGGATGAATCAAGCCAAAACTGATGAGCTGAGTTGGATTATGGAAACACAAGGTAGGATACTTGATGAGTATGAAACACGGTTCCCGAGAAAAAACACAAAACAGGTAGAAGAGGCTCGTTATTGGATTACTTATACTCACGAGGCGGTGGCTTATCAGGCAGCTAAGATCTACATTTTTGATATTAGTGGGGAGTCCAATCTAGAATCGGATCTGAAAAGAACTATTGGATTTTTCCGTTCTGAGCTGGATTCAGCCAGATCCAAGGTAATTAAATCGCAACAGATTTTGACGAAGGTGCTATGAAGAAGCTTGTAATCATTAGTTTATTGGTAGTTAGTATAGTTACCTACTGGATTATCAATAATAGGCTAGGTGTTTCAAAAAGCTCTGTGATTCTGGTAGAGCAAAATAAAGCAGTGCCAACCATCACAATCACACCTTCAGCAACACCCTTACCTATTAATAAGGATACAAATTTAGAGAATGCTTTGGACTCTTTGGCTCCCAGTGATTTCTCGTCCGAGTACCCAAAGTTGACAGAAAAGTAAAATTATGAGAAAGTCTTAAGTAGTGAAACTTCTCCCTGCCCTATTGGTATTGATACTTTTAGTCACCCCAACCATTGTTTTTGCTCAGACGAGAGCGGTGGTTATCAAGGATAAAGTGGAGGCTAGACGAGAACAGCTGGCTTCTAAGGCAGCTGAAGTGAGAACTAAGATGGCTGAATCTAAAGAAGCCTTTTTGGAAAGAAAAAGCAAAGTTGCCTCTGCCGCAGCTATTAGAAAAGACACCCTCAAAACTCAGTTGAAAGCTATAAAAGATAGAAAAAAAGCTACTGTGGCTGAAAGGCTGGATGCTAATCTAAGTAAGATTAACGAGGTCAGAACTGCTAATATGTTAAAACATCTAGATCAGATGGATGCTTTGATGGATCGGGTAGAGGCAAGGATTGCAACGGTGTCTGCCCTTTCGACTACAGAAGTTGCGTCGGCGATCGCAGAATCTAGAGATAGTATCGATACAGCCAGAGCTGCTGTTCAAGAACAGTCAACGGTGTCTTATCCAGTGACTATTACCACTGAAGCAGCTTTGAAAACTGAGTTCCAGGAAATCAGGGATCAGTTGTTGACTGATTTAAAAGTGGTTCATGCTCAGGTGATAGATGCCAGAAAATCAGTGGCTGCGGTATTTGTAGCGATAGCTAAGACTAAAGAAGGAGCTACCGGTGGACAATAATACCAATCCAGCTCCGGTGTCACCTAGCGTGATGGTACCTACACCAGCAGGAGTAGTTCCAAATCCCACTGTGCCGGGAGTTCCAGTACCTCAGCCAGCAAAAGGTGGCCGTAGCAAATTATTTTTGATAATCGGGGTGGTGGTTTTGCTTCTGGCTGCAGGAGGAGTTTACTATTATTTGCAACAGAGTCAGACTAAAGAAGCAGAGCAAGCTCCAGTTACTCAAAGTAGTGAGGATGCCAGCATTACTGCTTTAAAAAAAGAGCTGGAATCTTTGGCAATTACCGAAGTAGAAGCAGACTTTACAGCAGTAGATAAAGACCTCAACTCCTTATAAAGTTTCTTAAAAAAGAAAAACCCCCGCATTTCTACGAGGGCCTTCTTAGTTGGTGAATATTTCACCTAGTGAAGAAGTTATACTTTTCCACCAATTCTGTACATTCCAGTGCCACAAACAGAACAAACTCCCTTCATAGCTTTCTTGCCATTTTTCATGGTAACTTCTTGGGCATCGTTTGCATCTCTTTTTTGTCGGCACTTAACACAATACATCTGCATTCAACATTCACCTCCTTTCAATATAGTTTCAGTAAATTTTTACTAATTGCCAACCATAAACCAACCTGAGTCCCAATAGCGATAGTTGATAGGATAAATATCTTATATAAATCCCTGTTTAGGTAGCCGGTATCTGATGACAAATTTTTAGAGGTACCAGCTTCAGTAGATTTGAAGGAAAATACCGTCTTACTATCGGATCCATCTCTGGAGATGTCCAGCTTACTAGTTGTTAGCTTCTGGTTCATGCTTTGTGTTCCATAGAGCTGGTTTTTAACTATCTGGAGTTTTCTTTGCGCTTGTTTTTGATCGTGCAAGTTCGGTCTCATGAAGTATTTAGGCTCAATTTGAACCTTCTTGAGCCTAACACGCACAGATATGGCTGTCAAGCCTGATCTGAGGCTAAGATTATGGGACATCGGATCAAATTATGTTTAATAAAAATAAAATCCTAAGATATGTGCAAAAAATGTTACAAAAAATGTTACACCCCTGGGGTGTAAAGTATTAATGTTGTATTTATGCTGGTATAATTTTCTTTGTGAAAGTTTATTTGCTTAGACATGGGGTCACCACTGAATAGGGATGAGGGTGAGTCTCTAAGGGAAGTTACAAAGAGAGCTGCCATGTTTCGGGATCATCTCCATCTAAATTTCTAAGGTGGTTTATTGACAAAGATCACACCTTCCTTTATATTTGAGAATGTAACCGAAAAGAGTAGAATATGTATCCAGATGGGCTGAGTGTTTTGATTTTGGGAGGTTTAGTTGTCTGGCTACTAGGGTTAACTTTTTTTGTTTGGCAAAACA